>OHLH01000032.1_pt1 | contig 90391 bp, 78 predicted proteins | sample 1569061 | NCBI WGS metagenome assembly OHLH01 (sample SAMEA3879603, study PRJEB24766) | human gut metagenome | biome: human-associated habitat; feature: feces | place: USA | collected 1985/1987
TATTAGGATATATTTATTATTTAACTTACTATACATTAACTACTAAAGATAACATATTTTCTTCCTCCTTTATCCTTTTACTGATCCCAGTGTAATACCTTCTACAAAAAATCTTTGCAGGAATGGGTAAACAATCAGTATCGGTATCATAGCTATAAATATTTTCGCAGAATCTAATGAAAGATTGTTTAATTTCATCGCCTGCGCAATCTGATCCACATTCATTGTAGAATAATCCAGGGTTACTACCATCTGCTGGATGTAGGTCTGCAGTGGATAACTGCTCTGTCTTGTACTTAAAACCATTCCCTGGAAGAATTCATTCCAGTACATAACCATGGTGAACAGTGCAACTGTTGCGACCATAGGTTTTGCCAATGGTATGTAGATAGATATCAGAGTTCTCCAAGGTCCGCCGCCATCGACAAAACACGCCTCTTCCAGTTCTGTTGGAAGATTTTTAAAGAAATTCACTGCAAGTATCACATTAAATACCTGAAGGCCTGTTCCCAGTACCAGTCCAAAAATGTTATCCATCAGATGATAATTTTTCATGGTGATATACCACGGAACCGTTCCTCCGTTAAATAACATGCAGAACACGAATATCCACATAAAGATATCTCTTTTCGGGAACTGTTTTTTTGTTCTGGATAATGGATATGCTGCCATAAGGATACATACCATACTGATTCCGGTTCCCAGCAAAACTCTCTTAATAGATACCAAAAACGAACCGAAAAATGCGGTCTCTCCCATGATTTTTTTATAGGAGAGCAGGTTGAAGCCAACCGGCCAAAGTGCAACTTTTCCCGCATTGACTGCTTCCCTGCTGCTCAATGACACGCAGAGAACGTACCATACCGGCACAATACAGATTAAAGTAATCGCAATGAGAATCACAATATTTAAAATATCAAAAATCTTTGATCTCAGGCTTTTATTCTCAATCATAGTTTGTCACCTCCTAAAACAGTTTATAACCGGTAAATTTATCTGCCAGCCAGTAGCCAACCGTAATCAATACAAGACTGATTACAGATTTGAATAAACCAACGGCCGTTGCCAGAGAATACTGGAGATTTTGCAAACCGGCTCTGTATACCCAAGTGTCAATAATATCACCTGTTGAGTAAACCAATGGGTTATACAGGTTGTAAACCTGGTCAAATCCTGCATTCAGGATGTTTCCAAGCGACAGGATAGCAAGAAGTGCTACTGTTGTCTTGATGCCCGGTAAAGTCACATGCCAGATTCTTTTGAATCGTCCGCAACCGTCTACTGCTGCAGCTTCATACAATGATCCATCCACTCCCAGGATTGCTGCAAGATAAACGACTGTATTGTAGCCGAATCCTTTCCAGATATCCGTACCAATCACCAGAGGCTGGAATATCTTTGCTTCTCCAAAAAAGTTGACCGCTTCGCCTCCAAAAAATTCTATGATTTGGTTCACCGGTCCCGTATAACCGAAAATATTCAGCACAATCTTCGCAAGAATAACCCATGACAGAAAATACGGTAAATATACGATTGTCTGGATTGGACGCTTCAGTTTCTTCAGTGCCAGTTCATTTAACAACAAAGCAAACACCAGTGGAATAATAATATTTCCAATGATCTTGCCAACGGCAATAACAACTGTATTCCGTAGAACCTGTTTAATGTCACTCATCTGAAACATGTACTCAAAATTAGCCAGACCAACAAACTTTGAGTGGAGAATGCCCTGTCCCGGATTGTAATCCTGAAAAGCCATAACAATTCCAAACATTGGAACAATGCTGAAAAAGAACAGCCACAGCAATGCGGGGATTAGCATGATGTAATAGTGTTTCACAAATCTTTTTATGTACATGAGTAAACCTCCCTTCTTTTATAGATAGTTTATCCTGTAACCATATTTTTCACTAGACGATATTGTTCCTGATTTCACAGCTTTTTTTTTAATTCAAAAAAAATGTCCGAATTAAATCGAACATTTTTTTATTCTTCCTACATATTCTGTTGGCATGCATCCGTATTCCTTCGAAAATACCTTTGTAAAATAATAAAAATTGTCATAGCCCAGATTCGAGGCAATCTGTGTTATATTTTCTGTTCCTTTTGCCATCTTTTGGGCAGCTGCATACATTTTTCTGCTGATCACATAATTATGAAAGGTATCACCGGTCATCTCCTTAAATCTCGTACTGAAATAACTTCTGCTCATTCCGATCTGTGCTGCTGCCTCTTCCGACTTCAGATTTTCTTCTATATGTTCATCTGTATACAGGATCACTCTTGCAAACATATAGATATCCTTTGTTTTATCTGTCTGCAGACATGTCTGATACAGGTTTTCTTTCCATTGTTTCACCCATTCCAGCATGGAATCCACGGAAGATAAGGATGGAAATTCCAGTTCTTCTCCTGTGAGTTTCTGGAGGCTGTGGAAGCTTTTTATGAAAACCCTTTCAGCAGTCCGTAACTCCACTCCCCTGGTTAACTCATACAGTCTGTTGAACTCGCTGTCATTGAAGATCCATCTGGTGTTCATCCACGCTTTTTCCAACCTTTTTATGAGTTCGGAATCCTCATTCCTGGTTTCTTTTTGGGAATGATTTTCCTTATATTTTCTTTCCACAAGTTCCAGTATCCGGTCACACTCATCCCCTTCAAAACTTATCTTGGATATATAGTCCAAAGCTCCCAGTCTCAGAGCACTCTGCGCATAACGGAAATCTTCATACATGGAAAAGACTACAAATTTCACCTCCGGATATTCCTTTTTACACATTTTCATCAATTCAATTCCATCGATCTCCGGCATGTCTATATCCGTGAATACAATATCCACTTCATTATCCTTCAGAAATTCCAGCGCTTTACGACCGTTCTGAACATCCCCCACAACTTCAAATCCGTATTTCTTCCAATCCATTATGGAGATCAAACCTTTTCTTGCCAGTTTATCATCGTCAACAACTAATACTTTCATTTCTCCTTACCTTCTTTTTCTGTCTCAACTCCTGTAATTTTTATTTTGTTCCGAAGTTCTTCCTGAATCGGAATCAAAATTGTAATTTTGGTTCCATATCCTTTTTTGCAATTTACAAACAGAGTCGTTTCTCCTTCATAAAAAGAGTCCAACATTGCTTTTACATATCGCAGACCGATTCCTCTGTTTCCATGTTGCATTTTTTTTACATCGTAGTCAAATGGTTCATTGATCTGATAAATTTCCTCCTGGGTCAGACCATTACCGCTGTCTAATATGGTGATGCCCGCCAGTCCCCTGATATTATCCTCAAAGACCTGAATTGTGATCTTTTCATCATTTCCAAGTCCATATCGTATGGCATTTTCTACCAGTGGCTGCAGCAGCATCCTTACCGTCGGCTGTTCCAGATAACGCCCCTCTTCCACATTCATCTCAATCACAAAATCGTAACGCATCTGTTCCAATGCTATATAATCTTTCACAATATCGATTTCTGTTCGAAGTGTCGTCTGCATTCCCTCTTTTCCCAGATTGTAGGACAACAGTCTTTTTAATCGCTGCACAAATTCCATAATATTATTCTGTTTGCTCATTCTGGCCATCCACTGAACAGAATTTAGTGTATTGAGCAGAAAATGAGGATTGATCTGATACAGAAGCTTCTCATATTCCGTCCGCTGAATATTTTTTTCTTTTTCCACAACATCATCAATCAGATTTCTGATTTGTTCCTTCATCTGCTCCACTTCGTGCATCAAGTCATCAAATTCCTTGATCTCATATTCCTGCCTTTCTCCATGTAATGCCCCATTTCCTACCTGGATAATCTGTTTTTGTAACTGATTAAGTGGTTTGCATATCAACCTGTACAGGTAAATAACAGAACAGGAAAAAATACCGAATGCTGACAGAATGATAACCACCAGCTTCAATCTCCACATATTCATTTCTTTCTGATAGATATTTTCCGGCAGTGCAATGGCATTGGCATATCCAATGGTACTGCGATACACCATGATTTTATATCCTTCCTGATTTGTTACAGCATATCCTTCTTTTTTCGGTAATTCCGACAAAATCTTTTGGCCCCGGACAATCACCGGATTATTGCTGTACTGCACAATGCCATTTTCATCCATCTCCATATAGGTATATGGCCATTTTTCTTTATTAAGCTGATCTGAAACACTCATATCAGGCTCAATTTCTGCATAAATATCCAGCATCTTTTGGTTACCAAAAGAAACTCTTCGCATCACGGATACTACCGGTGTCTCCTTAATTCCCAGATAGGAATCATGCATGGCCTAAATGGTATTATCGGCACCTACTACCACTTTAGAGATTGTCTGATATGTCGGGTCCAGCACCCTGACGTTAAAATTTCCGATCAATTCTTTTTGCTCTTTCGGATCGTAATAAGTGATGCCAAGAAGCTTTGTATTCACATATCCAAGCTTTATCAGTTCTTCTCTGAGAAATTTCTGCTCCAAATATCGATCATAGTTATCATTTGAACTCAAATATCTTTCTGTCGCACTTCCAATAAGTCCATCGGGACTCATCTGATTGACAATACCGATCATGTCATAGTAATCACTGTCCATCTCTCGTGTAATCTGCTCCAGATATATCTGCATACTCTCCTTGATACCGTCATTCTGTATCATTCGGATCGTCATATACGACACGATTACTACTGCAAGAATACTTGACATTGCACTGAGCAGAAGAATACTCAGCATCTTCTTTTTAAGCGTTTGTTTCCCTCTGTTTTTCCTTCTCATACCAGTTTCCCTACTCCTGTTTTACCTCTTTCCACGCCACTGTAAAGTTATACTGAACAGTTAACAATTTTATCTTATTTTAATAATAGATAAATTTTTTCTGAAAGTCAACCAATGATAAAATATGATTTTTCCAACATTGAATTTTTATTTTCAAAAACACATAAAATAACCCCAAAAGCCGAATCCACACTCCCATGGATTCGGCTTTTGTATATACACTTCTATTTTCTATTTTGTATGAAGCTGTCAATCATCGCAATCACACCATCTACACCGAGCTTTGCCACATTCAGGCACAGATCATAGTTTTCTGCCTGCCCCCACTCCTGTCCGGTATAGTATTTGTGATAGGTCTTTCTGTTGTCATTTGTCTCACGCACAACAGTCTTTGCCTTTCTCACTGAGACTCCATGTGTATCAGCCACAGTATCAACGCAAAAGGCATCATTCGCTGTCAGGAAAACTGAGACAACATCATCTCTTCCCTGAAAGGCAAAGTTTGCACATCGTCCCTGAATCACATATCCCTCACAGCCGGCCTCAAGCGGCAGCCTGTCAATAAATGTAAGAGCCCTCGCCGGAGTATCATGCAGCACATTATCCTCCTCCGTCTCCATCACAATAGAGTAAAGCAGGGAATTAACCGGTCTCTCACTGTAAAACTCCTCATACTCATCGTAGCAGCCTGCCTCTTTGGCACCGGTCGCAATAGCCTCTCTGTCCATGAAATGTAAATGATATTTCTCAGCGACTGCTCTACCGATAGTATCTGCATCGCAACCGCACTTTCTAGCAATTGTAATTATCATAATATTCCTTTCCAACGATTGTAGAATACTAATATGACTTGAATCATACATATACTCTTACCAATTGTCTACATCTATAACTATTTAATGAACTTATCTTATGGTAGAAAAAGCCAACGCGCAGGAAGCGCGAGGCTGCGATATCTACCTGAGCTTGTACGAAGCGGCCTAGGGATTGTTGGAATTGTGTTTGCAATCCAGCAACGCCCGTGCACGGAAGCACGGGCGAGACGTTACCGCGCCATGGACGGCGCGTAAAAGTCGGTTGCGTCCTACCTGTCACAACCTGTATCACAATTCTTACAAGCCCTTAGCCGCGTAGTAGGAAGCGAAGGCAGATATGCACAGCCTCGCGCTTCCGTCATTTGCACCACACACTCAGACAAATCAATAAAAGTTTGCAAACACCGATGCAAACACCACCGTAAGTATTCCTGCCACCGCGATAGCAAGAGAGCTCATGGCGCCCTCTATCTCGCCAATCTCGATAGCCTTCGCTGTTCCGATGGCATGTGATGAAGCGCCAAGCGCCAGTCCCTTCGATATAGGCTCAGTGATTCTGAATATTTTGCAAACAAACTCTCCGAGTATATTTCCAAGCACACCTGTCACGACGATAACTGCGACAGTAATGGTCACATATCCGCCGAGCTCCTCTGATACGCCCATACCGATAGCTGTCGTGATGGACTTTGGCAGCAGTGTGACATAGTCCTCGTGTGAAAGCCCCATAAGCACTGACAACACAAGCACTGTCACAAGACTTGTTATGACGCCTGCCGTGAGTCCGAGCGCGACTGCTGCTATATTTTTCTTGAGCAGGGTCCACTGCTCATAGAGCGGTATCGCAAGGCATACCGTGGCCGGTGTCAGAAACCAGCTAAGGTACGATGCCCCCTTATTGTATGTGTCATAATCCACATCTGCCACAACAAGCACTATGATGGTCAGTACTATTGAAATGAGAAGCGGATTGAGTATTGCAAGCTTAAACTTTTTCTTTAAAAGCATACCTAGCAGATATGCAACCAGACTTACTGTGACACCGGCAAAAAGCGATGTCTGAAACAAATTATCCATTATGATTATCCTCTATCTTATTTATTGTCTCCTGCATCAGCCCTCTTGCGCTTCTGCATACGGATTACGAGCTGTGAAACATGTCCTGTAGCAATCATTACAGTTAGAAGTGCCACAACCGTGATTACAAGCACCGGTACGAGCACCGGCTCAAGATTGCCCCAGGATGACATAAGCCCCACTCCCGCAGGGATAAACATGACAGGCATTATCTCTATCATGAATTTGCCTGCACTCCTTACAGAGTTAAGCGGTATCAGGCCTGTCAGCAGACCTATGAAAAGTATAACCATGCCATATATGCTCGCCGGAACAGGCAATGGCAGTAAATATTTGAGTATCTCACCTAAAAACGAAATCGCAAGTATGATGAGAAATTGCTTTAATAATTTCATTTTATATTGTATCTCCGTTATATATATTTCGTGACTATTTGTAACTGTTTATCTGTGTTCCCTGACCATCATTGTACATACAATGGCAAGCAGCACGCTTGAAGCCCATATAGCGCGTATTCCTATGTGCAGTGAGCACACTCCGCCTATACCTGCTCCTATTGCAAATATCAGAATAATTCCATAGTAGTGCGCGGTCTTTTTCAGTGCCCCGATATTTCTGTCACGCAGATATATTGACAGACTCTCTGTGCCGCTTCTTAAGTTGCCGATGCACATGGTGCTGGCATAGCCGTAGCCGTTTACCTTTCTGAAGGACTGCACCTGCATAGAACAGCTGAATGATACAAGCATGGTCGCTATCATATCGTACCTGTGTGGTATGAAGCCGACCACAAACAGTATGATTATCTCTATCATCACCACTATCTGACGCCAGTGGATGCGCTTTGCCTTCTTATATCTATGCCCGATTCTCTCTGCCACAAGCACACCGAGTGCAAATGAAAGGATTGGGAAAAGATACGATAGTCCCTTCATCCATTCACCTATCATCAGATGCTGGCTCATCAGCACCACGTTTCCTGTCTGCGCATTCGAGAACACCTTGTTTCTCACGTTGTAGGTGTAGGCATCCTGAAAGCCTCCGGAAAGTGCCAGAATCGCACTCAGCAAAAAGGTCTCTGATGTCTGAATCCTTATTTTTTCTTTTTCAGTCATTTTTTCGCCTCTTTTTCTCATATTCGCTGTTAGCTGCCACACCCTCGTGTGACCCACAGCAATTGCATATTTACAGCAATCCACACGGTTTATTATTATAGAAAAAAAGGGCGGATATTTCAATACCCGCCCCAAATATACAGTGTATTAAATTTTGCACAATACCTAAAATATATATTGGATATACATGATAGCTATACCAAATACTTTTCTTCAAACTCAGATACCGGTACCGGTTTTGAGAAATAATATCCCTGAAACTCATGACATCCCATCATTGTAAGCATATCAAGCTGCTTTTTCGTCTCCACACCCTCTGTGATGACGTCCATGCCTATCTTGCCTGCAAGCGTGATGATACTCTCTAATATATCCTGTCCCTTGACCTCGTTCTCAGATTTGCGAAGGAAGCCCATATCGATTTTCAGTACATCAGCACTGATGTCCTTTAGCATGTTGAGTGATGAGTAACCGCTTCCGAAATCATCAATCTCCACCCTGAAGCCTACGCCCTGAAGCTTGTGGATAATATTCATATTCTTCTCAAAATCGGTCATCAGCGTTGTCTCTGTAATCTCCAGATGCAGATTGGACGCTGCTATGCCATATTTATTAATCAGCCCTGTAAAGGTCTCATATATATCTATAATGTAAAAGTCCTTTGTAGATATATTTACAGATATATGATAGCTTCCATAGCCTTTTTCCTTCCACTCTGCAAGCTTTTGCGCTGCCTTCTCCCATATATATAGGTCAAGCTTGTAAATGAGACCTGCGTTCTCTAAAATATCAATAAAAGCATACGGTGTCAGGATGCCTCTTGATGGATGAACCCAGCGTACCAGCGCTTCTGCGCCCTTTGCAGCACCATCACGTTTCACCTGTGGCTGTAAGTACATGACAAACTCATCATTTTGCAATGCCGGCTCAAATTCACCGAGCAGACGTCTCTGCTCTATTGATATCTCAAGCAGATGTTCATCATAGTATGCCACACAGCAGTCATAATTATTCTTTATGGTGTCTGCCGCTATATTAGCCTTGTCTACCATAATGCTGACAGCCTCATCCCTGTCTCTTATCTCATACACACCCATGTACATATGCAGATGGAAGGAATTGCCAGTAAACTCACACTGCAGTTCTTTGACTGAATCTGCCACTCTTTTTTCATCAAACTCTTCTCTTGGCAGACACAGCGCAAAGCGGTCATTCATAAGCCTTGCACAAATGGTCCTCTCAGATGGATTCGATGCCATGAGCTTCGCCTGCTTTATGAGCACCTGATTGCCCTTCTCCATTCCAAATATCTCATTGATGAATTTGAAATCCTTTATATTGCTGCAAATCAGGTAGAAGGTTGTGTCATGATACTTGTTCACCATATCGTGCACATCCTCATAGAACTGGTCACGGTTCAAAAGTCCTGTCAGACTGTCATGCGATGCCTTGTACTTTTCCTGCTCCCACGACTCATACATCTGTGTACGGTCATTGTATACAAAATAATCACATATAACGCGATTGCTCTCATCATATATGCGCTTGTAGGCAATCTCAAAATAGTGCTTTTCACCGTTGAGTTCAATATCTGTCTGGAAGGTCATACTATCCCTTCTGTCATCTCCCAGCTTTTCAATCCACTGACTATATTTACTTTCATAAACAGACATATTGCCGCCATGTCTGTAAATAGCCTCCATCAGGTCATTGTAATATATGCACCTGCCCTTTCTGTCATAGCAGATGATACCATTGTTCATATCGCGGACCACAAGAGAGAGCATATTTTCTATAAGCTCATTCGGCACATATCTGTATGTCAGGTAATATATGATAATAGCTATAGCACCATATATAATCATGGTGAGGTCATATATGGAGTCCGAACCTATAGTAGCAATGTCAAACGAAAAGCCGATAAAGATAACTACCGCTATAGCCCCATATGCCTCCCTGTACATGCGCGATGATTTGATAATCATATACAGATATGTAAAAATAATCAGAATCACAAACGCATATGTGAATATAAAATGCAGCCTGTACCATAGGCTGTCATTATTGAATACCACCTTAATATTCTCAGCTTTTATGGATTCTATATCAAAAATCTTATTAGTCCAGGTGTTCTCTATAAGCATATATGTGTCCAGCACCGCAAATATCATGGAAGCAGCCTGCACTCCCTTGAATGTCTTTACAGCACCTGTATAATACTGTGTATAAAACATAAGAGCGATGAGCATCCAGTCAAACAGAGCCATAGTAAGCCCTTTCGCAAGTACTGTAACAGTGTGCCCCGGCACAAATGTAAAAACAAAAAAGACTATAGCGCAGGCAAATGTCAACGTCTCATATATACACACACTTTTACCGAGTCTGTCATGTTTTTTAAAGGAACCGATTGCGCAATGTGCAATCAGTATTGCTTCCAGCAATACTCCCAGTCCATATACTATCCTCATATTCCCACCTGTCTTCTATGACCATATTACTAACCTATATATAGTCATTGTAACTCATTTCATGTGTAATGTAAACAAAAAAGAGGTTGTCACAACCTCTTTTTTGTAATTTATTAACATTTATTATTTTCCTGAAGTTGCTTTCAGTCGTGTCATGGCACGGGCCAGCGAAGCTCTTGAGTGATAATACTCCTGAATACTCTGCTTCTGGCGAAGCTGCTCCTCGGCTCTCTCCTTTGCCTCTCTTGCCCTTGCTATATCGATTTCCTCCGGATGCTCGGCTGTCTCGACAAGCAGTGTCACACGGTTGTTGACTATCTCTACGAAGCCCATTCCCACTACCGCGTACTCCCAGTTGTCACTGCCCTCCGGCTGAAATCTCATCTCGCCCTCATCGACGGCTATGACCATATCCTCGTGGTGGGCGAGGATTTCCTTCTGGCCATCGAACTCAGGGACTATTATGGAACGACATCTTCCTGAGTAAAACACTCTGTTAGCAGCTATTACCTTTAGATAAAATGTATTTGTTGCCATACGATTTGTCCTTCCTTATGCTTTTACTGCTGCATAGTCTTTGCTTTTTCCTTGACGTCCTCGATTGTTCCGACATTGAAAAATGCGTTCTCAGGATACTCGTCCATCTCACCATCTATGATGGCCTTGAAGCCCTTGATAGTATCCTCTACAGGCACATAGACACCCTGGATACCTGTGAAGTTCTCGGCTACGTGGAATGGCTGTGAGAGGAACTTCTGGATTTTTCTTGCTCTGTATACAAGCACCTTGTCCTCATCTGCCAGCTCCTCCATACCGAGGATTGCAATGATATCCTGCAGCTCCTTGTACTTCTGGAGAATCTCCTGTACCTTTCGTGCTACCTGATAATGCTCCTCGCCTACGATATCAGGCTCGAGGATACGTGATGTAGACTCAAGCGGGTCTACTGCCGGGTAAATACCCTGTTCAACAATCTTTCTTGAAAGAACTGTTGTGGCATCCAGATGTGCGAAGGTTGTAGCCGGAGCCGGGTCTGTGAGGTCATCGGCTGGTACGTATACGGCCTGTACCGATGTTACCGAACCGTTCTTTGTAGATGCGATTCGCTCCTGCAGCTCACCCATCTCAGTAGCCAGTGTAGGCTGATAACCTACGGCTGAAGGCATACGTCCTAAAAGTGCTGAAACCTCTGAACCTGCCTGTGTGAAACGGAATATATTATCGATGAAAAGCAGCACGTTCTGGTGCTTCTCATCCCTGAAATACTCTGCCATTGTAAGTCCTGTCTCAGCTACACGCATACGTGCTCCTGGTGGCTCGTTCATCTGTCCGAACACTAAGGCTGTTTTTTCCAGAACTCCTGATTCCTTCATTTCTGTCCAGAGATCATTTCCCTCTCTGGAACGCTCTCCGACTCCTGTAAAGATTGAGTAGCCGCCGTGCTCTGTTGCGATATTGCTGATGAGCTCCTGGATGAGGACTGTTTTTCCTACTCCGGCTCCTCCGAAGAGTCCGATTTTTCCACCCTTTGCATATGGGGCAAGGAGGTCGATGACCTTGATACCTGTCTCGAGGATTTCCTCTGCAGGGTTCTGCTCCTCAAATGTTGGTGGTTCTCTGTGGATTTCCCACTTTTCTTCTGTATCAGGCTGTGCTCCGCCGTCAATAGCTTCACCGAGCACGTTGAACAGTCTGCCGAGAGTCTGCTCTCCGACAGGTGTCTTGATGCCGGCGCCTGTGGCTGTTACTTCCATATCTCTGTGAAGTCCCTCACTGGAAGCAAGCATGATACAGCGTACTGTATTATTTCCAATATGCTGTGCGACTTCCATCACACTTTTTTTGTCACCATTTAAAACTTCTAGTGCGTCTCTGATTGCCGGCAGGTTCTCATCCTCGAACTCTACATCGACAACAGGACCCATAACCTGGATAATTTTTCCTGTTTTCATCAAAAAGCCTACTTTCTCTTTTTCTTCTGCGATTTAGCACCGGCTATTACCTCTGTAATCTCCTGTGTAATCGCTGCCTGTCTGGCACGGTTGTAAAGAATGTCAAGCTCTGCAAGCATGTCCCTCGCACTGTTTGATGCGGACTGCATCGCCATCATTCTGGCGTTCTGCTCACATGAAAATGACTCTACAAGAGCACCGTAGACAAATCCAACAACGTAGTTTGGTACGATACGATCCATGACTGCCTCAGGCGATGGCTTGAGTGCCAGTTCCTCCCTCGGTATGTCTATAGGAATCTGCACAGTGAAGTCTGCCTTTTTCAGTGGCAGAAGCTGTGACATCTGTGTTTCCTCCTGAATCGCATTTATCATGCTGGTATAGATAATATAAACTTCGTCCAGCTCGTTATGTAGATATAGCTCCAAAATTTCTTCTGCAATATTTCTGGCACGGTTGAGTGTCGGATTCTGAACTGTGTAGTGGAACTGTTTTTCAATCTCAATTCCACGCTGTTCAAAATAATGACGTCCCAGCTCTCCGAGTACGAAAAGTGAATGGTTCGGATGATTCTTTAAGTGCTCCTCAGCCATTTTCAGGATATTGTGGTTGTATGAGCCCGCAAGTCCTTTATCGGCTGTGATTACGATATATCCGACCTTTCTGTCCTCAGGCAGCTTATCCTCGTTGGTCTTGAAATAGATGTCCTCCATATCAGGCAGATGCCTGAGTATTCGGCTCATCTCTGATTGCAGTGTGAAGAAATACGGCTCTGTATCTGCCAGCATCTTTTTGGACTTTTTCAGCTTCGAAGAAGAAATCATATACATGGCATTTGTGATTTTAAGCGTATCATTGATACTTTTTATTCGATCCTGTATTTCCTTCGTGTTTGCCATAATACTACCTGTTACCCTTTATACTCTTTTACTGCATCCATGATTTTATTTACGAGCTCTTCATCAATGGCTCTGTTCTCTTCGATTTTCTGTCCGATTTCCGGATAAGAAAGATCCATGTATGAGAGGATATCGCCCTGATATTTCTTGACCTCTTTTGTCTCAATTGTGTCAAACACACCATGGTTTGCCATGATAAGTGTCATTACCTGCTCATGCAGTGACAGTGGGTGGCAAAGCGGCTGCTTCAAAAGCTCCATAAGTGCTTTTCCATGTGCAAGCTGTGCCTTTGTGGCATCGTCAAGGTCTGATGCAAACTGTGTGAAGACCTCCATCTCCCTGTACTGTGCCAGGTCGATACGGATGCTTCCTGATGCCTTCTTCATGGCCTTTGTCTGGGCTGCTCCACCAACTCGGGATACTGAAAGACCTACGTTTACGGCCGGTCTCATACCTGCGTTGAAGAGGTTGCTCTCTAAGAATATCTGTCCGTCCGTGATAGATATTACGTTGGTAGGGATATATGCTGATACGTCTCCTGCCTGTGTCTCGATGATTGGGAGTGCTGTGATTGAGCCTCCGCCAAGCTCATCGCTCAGACGGCTTGATCTCTCGAGCAGTCTTGAGTGGAGATAGAATACGTCTCCAGGATATGCCTCACGTCCCGGTGATCTCTCGAGCAGCAGTGAAAGTGCTCTGTATGCTACCGCATGCTTTGAAAGGTCATCATATACGATAAGTACATCCTTGCCCTGATGCATGAAATGCTCTGCCATGGCTGTTCCTGCGTATGGTGCGATATACTGCAGTGATGCAGGATCGCTGGCTGTTGATGAAAGCACGATTGAGTAATCCATTGCGCCGTGTTTTGTCAGAGTTGACACAATTTTTGCTACTGTTGATGCTTTCTGGCCAATTGCTACATATATACAGATAACATCCTTGCCCTTCTGGTTGATGATGGTATCTGTGGCAATTGATGTCTTTCCTGTCTGACGGTCACCGATGATAAGCTCTCGCTGTCCACGTCCGATTGGGAACATTGAATCGATTGAGAGGATTCCTGTCTCAAGTGGAGTATCTACTGACTTTCTGTCCACGATACCCGGTGCCTCATTCTCGATTGGTCTGTAATCTTCCTCTTTGATATCGCCCTTTCCATCAATAGGCTCACCTAAAGCATTGATGATTCGGCCGATAAAGCCTTTGCCTACAGGGATTCCGGCTTTTTTCTTTGTTCTTACTACTTTGGTTCCTTCATGGATTCCGTGGTCTCTTCCGAAAAGGATTACACCGATTTCATTCTGACGGATATCCTGAACCATTCCTTTTACTCCATTATCGAATACTACGATCTCACCATACATGGCATGGTCGATGCCGTATATTGTAGCGATTCCATCGCCGACGTAGATTACCTCGCCGGTCTCACGGCTCTCGGTATCGAAGTCGAAATTCTCTATCTCGCTCTGGATAATGGAGATTATGTCTGTTGCACTGATTGCGCCCACAGGGGTCACCTCCTGGTCAATTTTCTTTCAAGCTCACGAAGTTTTCCTTCGTAGCTTCTGTCATACTCTGTATTAAGAGTCTTAATCACATATCCACCTAAAAGTGTTTCGTCCACTTTCTGTGTAAGGGATATTTCATATTCCGGATATTTGCTTTGTAGCAGCGCCTTGGCGTCATTTGCTTCCTCGTCGGTTGCGGCCTCTGCACTGATAAGCTCAGCTCTTATGATATGGTTTTTCTCATCCCAGTATCTGTAATATGCCTCAAAGATTTCATTCATTTCAGCGGCATATCCAAGCTTTACCATTTCCTTTATGAAGCTTGTGATAAGCTTTGGCTCACTCTCAAATCCGTATACCTTTTCTATGATGTCATACTTTTTGGTCAGCGGTATAAGTGGATTTGCGAGCGTCTGTGCAAGCTTTTCTGTCACAAAGTATACTCTCTGTGCTTCCTCCACATCACGACGCTCTACAGCCAGCCTGTACAAAACTATTGCATTATTTACTGCTGCCTGTGTCATTAGCTTCACCTGTCTTTACAATCTTTCTCGCTGCTAAGATGGCAAGTTTTGCAATTTCAGCCTCAGCGGCCTTTGTTGCCTTATCCTGCTCGCTAGCAATGTCCGCTTTTGCTTTTTCAAGCATACTGTCTGCTTCCTGTCTGGTTCTCTCAAGAGCCTTCTCCTGCTCAGCCTCAGCTCTTGCCCTGGCATCGAGTATTATCTGGTCTGCCTGAGTCTTTGCACTCTCGAGCTTCTTTTTATAGTCGCTCTTTAAGCTTTCTGCATCGTCCTGACTCTTCTTTGCTTCCGAGAACTGCTTCTGAATCATTTCGTCTCTCTGATTGATCACGCCCATCACGCGGTCAAAGAGGAATTTCTTAAATATCCAGTACAGGAAAAGCAGATTGACTACTGTCCATATTATGTTCCATGGATCAATTTTTAACATTGCTCTACCTTCCTTTCTGTTTCATCTGGTTGTAACTGTCAGTTACGCTGCCTGATTATTTAAGGAAGAGGATGATAAGTAATGCGATAACGAAACCGTAAATAGCTGTTGCCTCTGCAAGGGCACATCCTAAAAGAAGTGATTTAGAGATTTTGCTCTCAGCCTCCGGCTGTCTTGCGATTGCGTCTACTGCGCTGCTTGTTGCCTTACCGATTCCAAGTCCGGCTCCGATTCCTGTTAATACTGCGATTCCAGCTCCGATTGCTACTAATAATGTTGATGACATAATGTGTTCTCCTTTTCTTGCTTATATGCTTTCTTTTGGTTAGCAATTATTTTGTTTCTTTTGTAAGCGAGGTTACATTTTCCATGCTTACGATGTGAAATTAAATGATGTGGTGTTTCATGCCTCATAAGGTCTTCTTACTCGGTTGCCTCCTTGATGAAAAGTCCTGTCAGGAATACAAATACATATGCCTGTATAAGTCCATCAAAGATATCAAAATAACAACTGAATACTGCCGGGACGATTGCCGGGACGACCATCTTTAAAAGCTCCATGATTACGAATGAACCAAGGACGTTTCCAAATAATCGCATACACAGCGATAATGGTTTGATAAAGATCTCAAGGATATTGATAGGTAGTATTACCGGCATTGGCTCTGCAAAGCTTTTAAGCCACCTTTTGGTGCCCTTTGCCCTGATTCCTGCCACCTCGATAAGAACTATGCTCATTACAGCGAGTGCTGCGGTGACGTTCATATCCTTTGTCGGCGGTTTGAAGCCAAGCAAGCCTATCAGGTTTGCTATTCCTATATAGATGATTACTGTTGCCAGATATGGTATGTAATCCTTTCCTTTTTCTCCGAGTGTCTCACTGAAGAAATCATTAAGGAATTTGACTCCTGCCTCTACGGCTACCTGTCTGCGTCCGGGATTTTCAACTGAAAGATTTCTGCCGAGAAAAAAGCACAGTAAAAATACCACTGCCATTATTATCCATGTGACTACTACCGACTCGTATATGGGTATGCCTCCGAATATCGGTATCTTGAATACCACGTCACAATTGAGTTCCTCTAACAGTCCATCTACCAGAGCATCCATCTGCGTTACCTCCTTTCTTTTTTGCTATATGAAATTTGATACGCAAATTGTTTCTTAATAACTCAAGATGTTTTCTGTCTGACCTTTGATGTTTGTTTGGTCTTGATTTAATAAGAAGCAACTATCGTTGTACTTGATTTTAGTCACATCGTTTTATAAAGTCAACGTTTCGTTTTTATATTGTTTGGCTGGCAAAGTTTCACATTTTTTAGTTAGCTTTTTATACATTTTCAACAATTTAAGTTTTTATTTTTGTGCAGTTTTTCTATTGCGTTTTGGGGATGTTTAGTTTTATTTTATTTTTATTTGCGTTTTATTAAAAATTTCCAAATAATTTGGGAGGAATTTCCCTTTTTTTCACAGTTTTTCACAATTCATTTGAATTGCTGTGGGGGATTGGCTATAGTACGGAACCCGGGCGGCAGGCACTCACAGGCTCTGGTGGGCTACGCTACGCTGCCAAGATTCTGTACGAAATTATGCTTGCAGGGTTTCTTTGCTTGACGAAACCGGCTTTTATGCGCCGTCCATGGCGCATAACGCCTTGCCCAGCCGTCCTTGGCTGGGCATTTCTGTGCTTCGTGGGCATAATTTCTACAGTATCTAGGCAGCTTCGCTATTCGCCCTCCCGAGCCTGTGTGTGCCTGCCGCCCGGGTTCCTTACGCTGTGGCTCTATTTACCTTCTTGTCGCTTTGCCCACGGCTATTGCCGTGGGCTCGCTCTGTGCCTAGCCCAGCATCACATCGAGTGTCATCATGAGGCAGAAGCCCACCATAAATGCTATGGTGGCGCGGTTTGAGTGACCTCCCTCTGACATTTCCGGCACGAGTTCTTCTATGACTACATATATCATGGCTCCGGCGGCGAAGCTTAGCAGGTACGGCATCACCGGCTCTATTATTCCGATGGCAAGTATCGTAAGTATTCCCGCTATCGGCTCGACTATTCCCGACAATACTCCGTATACAAAGGCTCTTAGCTTTGAGCTTCCTGTGCTATGTAATGGCATGGATATGATTGCGCCCTCTGGGAAATTCTGTATGGCTATTCCGATTGCCAGTGAAAGAGCTGCTGCCCTCGTGATGGTGGTGGTTCCTGATATCCAGCTTGCGTAGAGCACTCCGACTGCCATGCCCTCCGGTATATTATGTAATGTAACTGCAAGCACCATCATTGTCTGTCTGCTGAAGTTGCTCTTTGGACCCTCGACTGAATTATCGAGATGCATATGTGGTGTGATTGTATCCAGTATCAATAGGAAAAACATTCCGAGCATAAAGCCTGTTACTGCTGGGACGAACTGCATTTTTCCAAGGCTCTGTGACTGCTCAAGTGCCGGAATCAGAAGACTCCAGACTGATGCCGCAATCATTACGCCTGCTGCAAAGCCACTGAGCATTTTTGTGGTCTTTACGGAAAGCTCATTTTTCATAAAAAGTACACATGCCGCACCGAGCGACGTGCCTATAAATGGTATTAATAAACCTAATATGGTTGATGTAATCATGGTTGCCTCCTATTCTGCTGTTCTGCGGTTTTTCTATTTTACACAAACTTCCCATATATAAAACTATATTTACCGGAGAGTATACAGTTGTTCCGAAGAAAAAAATATGAGGAATACACTGTATGCTAGGCCGGTATCACAAAATAAAATATGGGAAGTTTGAATATTTTATTATTCAACATATTATTTCTTATATCGTTTCGTATATCCTTTTGCAGTAACTGAATATTCAAAACCACTTAATGTAAAACAGCTGTATGTAATTAGTCTTCTCTAACCCGATTACAGTTTAATACACCTATATAATTTCGTCAACCGGCTTCTGTGAGCCTTACTCGTTACTGTTCACACCTAACAGTATGACCAGCAACGAGTACAAGCTACTCCATAGCTTAGATACAATCGAGTTATACTTCTTTGCACAGCAATGCCCTGACAAAACGTCAGGGCCGGGTATCACATGCCACAGATGACATATAAAACGGCTTCTAATACCGATTCTTGCAAAGAGGCTGTCTTCCCACACATATATTATCCTTGGTACGGTCACGGAGCTCCGGCACCGGATTTGGCGCCACCTCAAAGCGATAGTCCTCCCCGTTTTTGCGGATATAATCCTCAATAAAAGTATGGCTCATTACATTTCTTACCGGGTCATTGACCAGGCGCTGATATCTGATAAATGTTTCAGGAGCATTTGTTCTTACATCCACATACCTTTCACGGCATGCTGTATCGTTTACCGTACTGCCAAGCACACACCTGACATACTCAATATTGCTCTCCAGCACAAGAGGAGCCGGGAACTCAGCGTCAGGGATGACCTCCTGCCAATCCTTTTTCTCGTACTGTCTTAGCAGCTCAAGTGCAATATGCAGATGCTTAAGCTCCTGTTCAAACATAAACTGCCATATGCCACGTATTCTTGTATCCGTCTCCGTTTCATAACAGCTCCAATACAGCCAGCACTCGACATACTGATGCACAAGAAGATTTTCAAGGCGGCTCATGCATGGCTTCAACAGGCTGCCATACTGTGTGACATGCTGTTCCTCGACCATTCCGATTTCCTGATAAAGTCTGCGTCCCATCTCATCAGGCCAAAGTGCCGCTGTGTTCATATAGTAGTTCATAGTCTGCTGTTCTGCTGCTGTGATTACGTTTGCAGCCAGCACATCCATTGTCGCAGGGCATTTATCCGTCATCGGATATCGTATTGAATCATATGGATGCCTGTGGTGTGAAATAGTCGGTCTGCCCGGTGTGATTTCCGTATAGCCTCCGACAAGCTTCTCTGCGTGCTCACCTGTGGTAAAATCAAGATAATCTGCATAGCGGTACAAATGATCAAAGTCCTCGAGCAAGGCAAAATCGAGCGCAGACTTAATATTTTTGTCATTTACTCGTTTTGCAAGATGAGCAGTCAGGTCAACCGCAAGCTGCTCGTAGCCTATGGTGTGCTCCAATGCCGACTCATCTGCCGGCTTTAAATGTGTGAGTATTTTCTGCTGCTGTTGCTCACTTTTCCTGATGTATGCAAGCTTTCGTCTAAGCTCATCATCACCTACGCTTCTTGAAAACTGATGTGAAAACCACACGTTTTCAAATTCTGTACCATTCATCAATATGATTCTCGTCCTTGTATACGGATTTACCTCATTTTTGTTATATGGTTTTACCCAGAATTTCTCCCAGTCAACAAATAAATCGCCGGTTCTCTCCGGCCTCATTTTAAATGGATTCATAATACAAACATACCTCCTTCATGCTATTGTATGCACGAAGGAGGTATGCTGTGCGTATGAATCACATTCTAATAATTTGTCAAATATATATGTGTATTTAGAGTTTTCCGAATCAGCCTCATAAGAGCCTTTCCTGCTCTATTGTTTTATCCGATTCAAGAATTGCTTCTTTTAATTCAGCAAGCAATCCTGCATCCTTTTTTTGCAGTTTTTCCCTAGTTGAAGCCTTAAGTGGTATTCCAGCGTCTTTTTTTAATGCTTCCTCAAAATCCGCTACCCCCATTCTATAAGGCATTAGTTTTTCAAAAATTCTATCCTTAATAAACAAGAATATGCTTATCCCTCCAAAATCCATATCTCCCCAATGGAGGAACTCACATTCCTTAGATACAATAAGGCTTAATTTCTTTAGAAAATACACTTCCTTAGGAGTAAAATAACCATGACAAAAAATATACAAGGTATTCTCATCATATTGCATACTTTCATAGTTAGCCTTATTTTCTATGGTCATAATTCTTTTGCATCCTACAAGCGAAACCGGACTTGCATGCTCAAGTGTCTGCGTATTAATAATGGTTCCATAAATCTGCTTTGACGTATCAATAACACATGTATTATCAATTCTATATGACAATGGTCCCTTCCATTCCATTGTCTGTGCATATGACATAATACCATGCATCTTCAAAATTTCAAGCCCCGACTTCTTTTTATCCTCTTTGGCATCATCTTCCTCTCCCTCTGTATCATAATCCTCCATATCCTTCTCATAATATGGAGAATATTTAGTCAGAATTGATACCATCTTTTGTCGATAGCATTTTTCAAATTTCTTTGAATCATTAAAAACCTTTGCACTAAAAACACGCTCCCACACAGGCGCCTTTATTCTTGTTATAGCATTGATACACTTAAAACGCATATCCTCCTCAGCCTCTGTGACACTCTTTCCGGCTTCCAGACGCCCCAAAATATCATCATAATATCTGCATATCCAATCGCAGTCACCAACCTCTGATTTCCACTGCTTTACAGACTCTATCAATCTTAGCTGTTTTGCTCTTGAATCCTCAACTCCCTCAAGCCGACACAGCTCCGGTATGCTGCTTACATCACAATCAATTTTTTTAATATCGCTGTTGACCTGAATCCAATTAATTCTTATCTTCCCATCGTGGCCTGCTTGTGTATTATTCTCTATGAACCTTGCCTGATCGATTAGTTTCCGCCGTCCACCAACAAATTCCATCATTTCTGTTATTTTGTACAAATGTTTTTCTCCGGTTAGTTTTCCTGACCGGTATCCTTCGGTGTCTGTTTTTTTAATAATATAGCCTGCAAGCGTGTGCTTAATTGGAGTTTTTCCCATAGCATAATACCCCTGTAAAACCATTAATACGTCCTATCACTTTTCCTCAAACAGCTCGATTTCCTCGCCAAGTGGTCCTTTGCAGAATGCTATGCGCGCCGGAAATACCGGTGTTGATGCGATTTCTATATCCTTCGGCTCAATAAATACCTCGTATCCTGCTGCTTTTACAGCCTCTACACACGCATCCACATCATTTGTTGCGAATGCGAAATGACGAATCACACCTTTTCCCGGTGCATCATCTCCATCGTTAAAAATCTCAACAATTCCGTTTCCGGTATCAAGCATGATTCCTGCCTGCCATTCCCTTGCGACCGGGATTCCCAGAATGTTTTTGTAGAAATCTATTGTCTTTTCATATTCCTCTGTGCTGCTGCACTTCATTGATACGTGATGTATACCTTTTATTAAGCTCATTGTTTTTCTCCCTTTAATTTTTTGGAGCTGTTTTGTGATTTATAGTGATTTCAGCTACTTTTTCCCGCTATTTTTCCGGCTTTTGGGCTGAATTTTAGGAGCTGTTTTGGAGATTTCTGCGGTTTCAGCTACTTTTCTCGCTATTTTTCCGGCTTTTGGGCTGAATTTTGGGTGCTGTTTTAAAAGTTTTATGGATTACAGCTCCCCAGTGCCTGCCTACTATGCTATCAACCTATGGCTATTGTACATTATGTCAATTTAGTCCTACTTAGTAAAATGATGTGAGAGTCAAAAGGTATCCAATTCAGGATCCCTTAAATCATATTATATCTATAAAATTTTCTATTGTCCATATATACAGTCTATCATGATTGCGGCCACGCAGCTATGAAGGCACTGAACAATTACGAAATTTATTTGCAAATTCGTACGCTTCATTATACTATATACTCATAGTATCAGAAAATAAGTACAATCTACAGGAGGATTATCATGATAATAAAAAACGGCATTGTAGCAGACCCTGCATCAGGTCTCTACGAACAGATGGATATACTTGTAAAAGATGGAAAAATAGTAAAAATAGCACCTGACATCTCATGTGCGTCAGATGCTGCTGCAACTGAAAAAGAAGAAATAATAGATGCATCCGGAATGATTGTCGGACCTGGACTTATCGACACACATGTGCATTTCCGTGATCCGGGCTTCACATACAAGGAGGATATCCACACCGGTTCCCTGGCTGCCGCAAAGGGTGGCTTCACAACTGTCGTGTGCATGGCAAACACAAAGCCTACAGTGGACAATGTGGATACTCTAAAGGACAACCTCACACGTGGAAAGCAGGAAAAAATCCGTATGTATCAGGCCGCTGCAATATCGCACTCCCTCAAAGGACAGGATGAGGTTGACATGGCAGCTTTAAAGGAAGCCGGAGCATGTGGCTTTACCGATGACGGCATCCCGCTTACAAATGCCGCTTTCTGCTACAGAGCCATGCAAAATGCTGCAAAGCTGGATATGCCGATAAGTCTCCATGAGGAGGACCCTGCATTTATCAAAAACAACGGCATCAACCACGGAAAAGTATCTGACGCTCTCGGTATCTACGGCTCACCATCCATCGCTGAGGAAGCCCTTGTCGCAAGAGACTGTCTGCTTGCGCTGCGCAGTGGCGCCGACGTTGTGATACAGCACATCAGCTCCGGTGTATCTGTTGATATAGTCCGCACCTACCAAAAGCTTGGTGCAAGGCTCCATGCCGAGGCCACTCCACATCACTTCACGCTGACTGAGGATGCTGTCTTAGAGCACGGCACCCTTGCCAAGATGAATCCGCCTCTGCGCACTGAAGCAGACCGTCAAAAGATTATAAAGGGACTTATCGATGGCACAATAGACCTTATCGCAACAGATCATGCGCCTCACAGCGCCGAGGAAAAATCAAAGCCTGTAACCGAAGCACCAAGCGGTATCATCGGTCTTGAGACATCTCTTGCTCTTGGTATCACAAGCCTTGTCAAACCGGGCCATCTGAGCATGCTTGAGCTTTTGGAAAAGATGACTATCAATCCTGCCAGGCTGTACCACATGCCTTACGGTACTATCTCAGAGGGTGCTGCTGCAGATTTTGTCATCTTTGATCCTGACGAAAAATGGGTACCATGCGAATATGCATCAAAGTCATCAAACACACCTTTTACCGGCATGGAACTGACCGGTAAGGTTAAGTACACCGTATGCGGTGGAAATGTGATTTATTCGGATAAATAAATTGTGTATGCACTATTAAAAAAGCAGATTGTGAACTCATGTGTTCACAATCTGCTTTTTTCTACTTCTCCACCAGCTCCAGGCAGTCTCCATAGTGCCTCTGCAGTGACTTTAAGTCCATAATCATCACATAAAATACTCTGCCATTATGCACTGAATCCACTATCCTGCCGTGATTGAGCACTGAAATATATGTGCCGTCTGCTTTTCGCATATGAAAGAAAATATAATCATTTGAGTGTCCTCCGTTAATCTGCGACCATATGCTTTTTTGACAGTTTTCCTGTTCATCCGGACGTATCAGATTACAGAAGCTCTTACCTGTATATGCAAGCAGCTCGTCCATATTTTTACAGCCTGTAAGCCTAAGCAGCTCATTGTTTGCAAGCAGGATCTCATCATTTTCTTTATCTGCCCTGTAAACAATGAACGCTCCCGGCATATTGTCAATAATATCCTTCACGGCAAATCCAAGCTTCGCACGGCTTTTTATACGCTCACCCTCACGGTATGCCATGCAGCCGTTCTTCCCACGCATTTTCACCTCATAAAGTGCCATATCCGCACACCGCATGAGCTGTGAACGGTCATCAGCCAAAACAGGATACTCCGCAAAGCCCAGTGAAATGGTAAATGTATGTTCTTCACCTTTACAATAAAATTTCTTGGTTTCTCCTGTAAACTTCTTAAGAAAAGGCTTAACCTCCTCTACCGTGCAATCCGGCATAAAAATGCTAAACTCATCGCCTCCGTTTCTGCCTAGTATAACATCCTTTGAAAAATATTGCTTCATGCTCTCTGCAAGCTTCTGCAGTGCACCATCACCTGCCGCATGTCCATACACATCGTTGACCAGCTTGAAATCGTCAATATCAAGCATTGCCACAACACAATGCTTTTGCGGATTCTGTCTCATATATTGCTCAACCTGCTCATCAAAGCCGTGCCTGTTGTAGATACCGGTCAGTGCATCAGTCACAGCAAGTCTCTTGAAATTCTTCCTGTTCTCATTGATTGAAATCAACGCTGCTGTAAGCCCTGCCAAAAGCAGGACAATAACTCCACCTCCGATGAACAGATATAGCAGATATCTGTTATTGTAAAACCCACTCTTGGGTAAAATCTCAAGCCTCCACTTGTCTCCATACACGTTAAAGTCATATATCACCGGATCGTTCAACTCTTCCTTTGAACCGTAAACCCACTCATACGTATCATCCCACGGCGAAGCAAACTTCTGCAGACTGTACTTATATCCAAAACTGGAAAGAGCCTCTACAGATTCAGAAAAAATTTCCGGAACCTTCAGTATAACAATTGTGAAGCCCCAAAAGCTCTTCTGACCATTTTCATTCTCCAAATAAACCGGATTGCGCACTGCTATACCATATCCGCCCTGCTTCAGCTCCAATGGTCCCTGCATTATTACAGTGTCATTATCCCTCGCATAGCGCGAAATCTCTCCCCTGTCACTATCATTTATCAGATCTATCTTACTGGATTCATTACTCTCCTCTGGATATATTTCAGTCACAACTCCATTCGGTGCTATCTGTATACTCTGAATCGAATCATCCATCATATTTGCTGCAATATCATAAAACCTATTTATATTTCCATCACCACTTATGATAACCTGCTTTAAGCTATCGGTAACTCCTATTCCCTCCATAAGCTCGCCATATATACGCTCCGTATATGTCATCGCATTGAGCTTTGCATTTGTCCTGTTCTGCTGTTCCTGACTCTTGCCGACTACATATATAGCGCCGATTAACGCACACATGCCCAATATAAATACCACTGCCGGAATAATGAATCTCTTTTTTAGCTTTTTCATTTGTATCACTTTCTAAAATCAATGTCTATCTGTTCTATATGATTTTAATATTATAGCTTTACGATAAGAAAATGTCTATAAATTTACTTAGTTCATATCAATATTTTTCAGTTGCTCACCCGCTCGAGGAGACAAATACTTTCTACATGCGTCGTATGAGAAAACTGATCAAATGCCTGCCACTTCATGAGTTCATACTTCTCTTCACAGAGTATCTTCAAATCCCTTGCCAATGTTGCCGAATCGCAGCTCACATATACAATCCTCTCCGGTGACATCGCAAGCATTGTGTCCAGGCACTTCTCATCACAGCCCTTTCTTGGCGGGTCAACGACTATCACATCCGGGCGAAGCATATCTGTACGTCCGGTGGATGCTGTATCATCAGTGATTTTCTCAGTTTTCTTTGCATTCTCATAAAACTGTGGCAGCACCTCCTCAGCCTTTCCTACGAAAAACTGTGCATTTGTGATGCCATTGAGCTTCGCGTTGTTTTTGGCATCCTCGATTGCCTGAGGCACTATTTCCACTCCATACACCTGCTTTGCCTTCTGTGACAAAAAGAGCGATATGGTACCGATACCACAGTAGAGATCCCAGACATTTTCATTTCCTGTTAGCCCTGCAAATGCAAGTGCCGTGCTGTAGAGCTTTTCTGTCTGCTTAGGGTTTACCTGATAGAACGACTGTGGCGAAATCTGATATGTGATGCCTGTCCCCTGTGGTGTGAAATCAGGGTAAGAAAGCAGATGGATGGTGTCCTCAATATATGGTCTTCCCCATATGCAGACCGTCTTTTTGCCGAGGATGACATTTGTGTTTTCCTTGTTGATATTGTAGGAAATCGAAGTCATTCCATCGATTTTTGAGAGTCTTTCGCACAGTGTATCCGCTGCTCGGTGTTTTGCTTCAAGACTGTCCCCATTTATCACAAGGCAAACCATAATCTGCTTTGATGTAAAACCATATCTGATAAGCACATGGCGCACGAGCCCTTTGTGTGTGTTCTCGTCATACGGCGTGATGCCGCACTCATTCATCCATTCCTTTATGATATCCAGTATCTCTTTGTTTTGCGGCACCCCAAGCCTGCAGTCCTCAACCGGGATGATATTGTGGCTTCGCGATGCATAAAAGCCTGTCACTATATTGCCATCCCTGTCATATCCCACCGGAAACTGTGCCTTGTTGCGGTAGCGGTATGGATTGTCTGCGCCAACAGGCGGCTGCATTTTACTGTCCAGCTTTGCCTCGGAAAATCCACCTATACGCATGAGATTGTTGCGCACCTTATTATTTTTAAATTCAAGCTGCTTTTCATAGGAGAGCGCCTGTATCTGGCAGCCGCCACATCTCTTGTGCAGCTCACATTGCGGCTCAACGCGAAAAGTGGAAGGAGTCTTAATCTCTTCCACTCTTGCGTAGCCATAGTTTTTCTTTAATTTTGTTGCGCGGGCTGTTATGACGTCACCAATCAGTGCATCCTTTACGAAAAAGGTCATGCCATCATAATGTCCGATACCCTCGCCATCTGTTCCCATATCTGTTATTTCAAGTTCAAATATGTCATTTTTTTTCATGCTTTTCTCTTCTTTATTTTATATATAATTACTCTTTATAATGTTTGTATCCGGCACAAGCTTTCACACCAAAAATCACACCATAGCTATATTTAATATTGTCCGCTTTTTACACACTTGTTCTGCGGAAATTTGTCTCCATAAATCTGTTGTAGCCCTGCCACTTTGTATCGTTTTCAGGCACATTTACAAGCAACTCCCTGAAGGTCTCCATTTTGGCATCTATGTTGTCTGCAAAGCTAAGTGCCAGTGCCTCGACAAGTGCCGGCTTTTTCGGAGAGCCAAACTCAAGCTCGCCGTGGTGGGCAAGTATACAGTGCTTCAGCTCGTTTGCGAGCACTACCGGGAAGCCGTCGATGCTCTTAATCGCATCGCCTACCCACTCTGCACCAATCATGATATGTCCGAGGAGCTGACCAGCGTCTGTATAGTCATTCTCCGGGAAAGTAGAAAGCTCCTTTAATTTTCCGATATCATGGAAAATAGCTGCTGTAAGAAGCAGGTCACGGTTTAAAACCGGATACATTTTTGCAAAATAATCACAGTTCTTCGTCACACCGAGTGTATGCTCCAAAAGACCTCCTACAAAGCCGTGGTGCACGCTCTTTGCGGCTGAATGGAACTTGAAACGGCGCTCAAACTCCTTATTGTCAAAAAAGCTATGTAAGAGCTGTGACAGGTACTGATTCTTTACAGAGCCGATAAAGCCCATGAGTTCCTTATACATGACCTCGACATCCTTATCGCTGACCGGCAGATAATCCGCAGGGTCATATTCTCCCTCGTTTACCTTTCTCGCACGCTTTATGGAACACTGCAAATTGCCCTGAAAGCTTGTGATATCACCGGTTATGGCTATGTAATCCATTGCATCAAATTCCTCAATGCCTACTGAGCCCACATCCCATATCTTGGCATCCAGCGTGCCTGTCTTATCCTGCAGGATAACATTGTCATAAGGCTTTCCGCTTTTAGTCATGGCTGTCTGCTTGCTCTTGCATAAAAAAATCTCATTGATTCTCTCTCCCTCGCGGAGAGTTGAAATATACTTCATATATCCTCCTAATTTCGGCTAATTCATCACTCCGATTTTCACCTGACAGGTAATCTCCGTGTAGCCGTTGCTTCCTTTTCTCTTTACTTTCAGATTGCAGGTATCCTCAGGCTTTTGCTTCATAAGCTGTGTGTTGTACGCGGACACATTCGACACCTCTGTATTGTTTACCGCAACTATCACATCTCCGCTTTGAAGCCCCGAGACAAATGCTGGTGAATCCATGGTAACCTGCTTTATATAAACACCCTTTGGGATGTTATATCTGTTTGCTATTTTTTCTGTAACTGTAGTACAGGTGATGCCTATGTACGGCACATCTGCGCCGCTCTCGAGCTTTTCAATGACAGGTGACAGGTCGCTTATACTGACAGCCGTGAGCGTATTGTTTTCCTCCGCCGGATTGAAATCCTGCAGCGAAAGCCCTATGACCTGACCATCTGTATTAATCAGTATACCGCTCTGCAACTTGTTGCTTGCGATATCTGTGGTGAGCACCGAGTAATTGTTGTCCTGCGCCGACAGCTCGTTGGTTGTTGACGTTACAAGACCTGTGAGAATGGCATAGTTTGCCTCAAGCGCAATGACAGATGCTCCTCTTGAAACAATATTTGAATTACCAAGCTCCGCAACCGCTATAGCCCTTATTGTGGCATCGTCCAGAAGTGACTTATCCACGGAAATGATTGCTATACCCGTATTGCTGTCATACTTTACCAACGCAGCATCAGCCATCATGTCGTTTACAAAGGTTACACTAAGCTTATCCGCCTTATCCACTACATTTTTCTCTGTCAGAATGATTAGCTGCTTTCCATTGTCCCTCAGTATCACTCCCACTCCCTGACCCTCGGTCTCATAGGAATTGTTGAAAATATCAGTGGCATCTGTCACACCCGTGACTCCTACTACAAATTTCGTGGCCGAAGTGCCCACTCTGTAGAGCTGGTTCTGCACTGCCTGATAATCTGCGAGTGTAGGCTGATAGGTCTGCGAAGACGGCTCCGAAGAAGTGCCGGACTCTGTGCTTTGTGTACCATTTTCACTATATGCATCACTGCTGTCATCTATGCCTGACTGCTGTGTGGCTGTCTGCACATCATTATTATTTTTTCCATCTGAAGCTTTTTTTGATTGTCTGTTGATAACCGGCAGAAATATAGCAAAAACAATGCTTGCAGCCACTGCAAATGCAACTCCGCAGAGTGCTGCTGTGCCAGCTTTTTTTGCAAGTCTTTTTTTATTCAGCGGTTTATCCTTTATCTTTTCTCTGATAAATTGCTCCATATTGTCACCCTGATTAGATGTCTTTAGTTACTATCTTACATTATATTCTGAATTATATTGCGTTGCAACCATATTTTTTCTTTGAGTATGGGCTTTGAGTACGGGCTTGCGGCATGTACCCGCCGGACTGCTGCACTGCTCCCAACGGTGCTACGCTGCGTGACTAAGATTCTGTACGGATTATGCATTTACTTTTTCTATACATGACGAAACCGTCGCTACTCGCCTTCCATGGCTCGATAGCTCCTTGCCCCGGCATCCCTTTACATTTAGATATAATTTAATGTGGTTTTTTAAACAATTTTCGGCTATAATGTGTTAATATGAGTTTAAACCTCAACCATCTATTTAAGATATTTTCAATAAATATCTGATACAGCAATATAAGGATATAGAAATGAATAAAAAAGTTTACAAAACATTGGAATATAACAAAATCCTCACCATGCTAAGCAGCTACGCAGCATGTGATGAGACAAAGAAGCGGTGTCTTTCGCTTGAGCCTATCACCGATTTATACGAAATCAGACATCTGCAGACCACCACTGCCGATGCACTAAGCCGCCTGTACAAGGACAGCGGAGTGTCCTTCGTTGGCATACACAATGTACATGCTTCTCTAAAGAGGCTTGATATCGGTGGTGCACTGAATACGACCGAGCTTCTTCGCATCTGCAGTCTTTTGGAGGTTGCAAAGCGCGTGAAGGCTTATGGCAGAAGCGCCATGGACAATGAGAAGCAGGATTCTCTCTCCGGTCTGTTTGCAGGGATTGAACCGGTTTCTGCGCTCTGCGATGAGATTAAGAGGTGCATTTTATCTGAGGAAGAGATTGCCGATGATGCGAGTCCTGAGCTTTTTAAGATAAGAAAGAGCATACGCGGCATGAACGACAGAATCCATGCGCAGCTCACCAAGCTCATGAACAACAGCACAACGAGGACATATCTGCAGGATGCGGTTGTGACCATGCGTGACGGCAGATATTGTCTGCCTGTAAAGGCTGAGGCTAAGGGCAATGTACCCGGCATGATGCACGACCAGTCATCTACCGGCTCTACCCTTTTTATCGAGCCGATGGCTGTCGTCAATTTGAATAATGAGCTCAAGGAGCTTTTCATAAAGGAGCAGGAGGAGATTGAAAAAATCCTTGCAGCGCTCAGCGACCAGGTTGCCATGAATGCGGCTGCTTTGGAGCAGGACTATGAGATTCTTTCAGAGCTTGACTTCATTTTTGCAAAGGCAAATCTGGCTAAATCATACAACGGTGTGGCACCGGAGTTCAACACCGAGGGGCATATCAATATCAGAAAGGGCCGTCATCCGCTTTTGGATGCTAAAAATGTGGTCCCTATAGATGTACGGCTTGGCGAGGAATATAAGCAGCTCATCATCACCGGACCAAATACCGGCGGTAAAACGGTTTCACTAAAAACTGTCGGACTTTTGACTCTCATGGGTCAGGCAGGTCTTCACATTCCTGCGGCTGACAGGTCAAAGCTCGCCATCTTTGAGGATGTCTTTGCGGATATAGGCGATGAGCAGAGTATTGAGCAAAGTCTCAGTACCTTCTCGTCTCACATGACCAATATCGTAAAAATTCTTGAAAAAGCTGACGACAGAAGCCTTTGCCTGTTTGATGAGCTCTGCTCGGGAACCGACCCGACAGAGGGTGCGGCGCTTGCCATCTCAATTTTAAACAGGCTGCACCAGTATGGCGCCATCACCATGGCCACCACACACTACAGCGAGCTGAAGGTGTATGCGCTTTCCACAGACGGTGTGGAAAATGCCTGCTGTGAGTTCAATGTGGAGACTTTAAGTCCTACCTACCGCCTGTTAATCGGTATTCCTGGAAAGAGTAACGCATTTGCAATCTCATCAAAGCTTGGTCTGGACGAAAACATCATCGAGGATGCAAAAAGCAGAATTAATGATAACGACCTTGATTTTGAGGATCTGATTGCAAGCCTCGAGTCACAGCGACAAACTATCGAAAAGGAACAGCTTGAAATCAACAGCTACAAGGCCGAGATTGAAAAGCTCAAAAAACAGCTCGAAGAGAAAAACGAGCGCATAGACAAGAGCAAAGACAAGATTTTACGCGAGGCAAATGAGGAAGCCTACAAGATACTGCAGGATGCAAAGGAGCTTGCCGACAAAACCATCCGCAATTTCAACAAATACGGACAGGGACAGGCTCCTATGAGTCAGATGGAAAAGGAGCGCTCTGCCCTTCGTGACAAGATGAATGACAAGGAAAAGAAGCTGTCAGACATCAAGAAAAACACTGCCAAGGCAAATCACAAGGCGCCTAAGAAGCTGCGCATCGGTGATTCTGTGCTTGTGCTATCCCTCAATCTGAAGGGAACTGTCCACACTCTGCCAAATGCCAAGGGCGATTTGTATGTGCAGATGGGTATACTGCGCTCGCTGGTTAATATTAATGATCTCGTGCTCTTAAACGACGATGTCTCTCCTGCCAAGAAGTACGGTGGCAGCGGAAGTAAGATAAAGATGAGCAAATCAATGTCAGTTTCATCAGAAATCAACCTGATTGGAAAGACTACGGATGAGGCACTTGCTCTCTTGGATAAATACCTAGACGACGCATATATCGCTCATCTTTCATCAGTGCGCATCGTCCACGGCAAAGGCACCGGTGCACTGCGAAAGGCTGTGCATGGACTCCTTAAGAGGACAAAAACTATTGCGGAATACCATCTCGGTGAGTTTGGTGAGGGCGATGCCGGAGTAACCATCGCAACCTTTAAATAACGACAATGTACTTTTACGGAATATAAATAATTTTTAAGAAGGAGATTAGAAATGGCTGTTAAACAGAAAATACTGATAGTAGACGACGACAACAATATAGCAGAGCTTATATCTCTATATCTTACCAAGGAATGCTATGACACCAAAATCGTAAATGATGGTGAGCAGGCGCTTATCGCATTTGAGCACTACAAGCCAAACATGCTTCTTTTGGACCTCATGCTTCCGGGCATAGACGGCTATCAGGTATGCCGTGAGATACGTGCAAAGTCCGATGTGCCGATTATCATGCTCTCCGCAAAGGGCGAGGTATTTGACAAGGTTTTAGGCCTGGAGCTTGGCGCCGACGACTATATACTCAAGCCCTTTGACTCAAAGGAGCTTGTGGCAAGAGTCAAGGCCGTGCTCAGACGCTTCCAGCCTGCAAAGCCGGAGGCCTATGCTTCCGTAGATATCAAGTGTGTGGAGTACCCGGGGCTTATTGTAAATCTGTCCAACTACTCTGTCACTTATGACGGACAGCAGATTGATATGCCGCCGAAGGAGCTTGAGCTTTTATATTTTCTTGCCTCGTCTCCAAATCAGGTGTTTACAAGGGAGCAGCTTCTGGACAACATATGGGGCTATGAATATGTCGGCGACACCCGCACTGTCGATGTGCATGTAAAGCGTCTCCGCGAGAAAATCAAGGACAAGCCAACCTGGCGCATCGCAACTGTCTGGGGCATCGGATACAAGTTTGAGGTAAAATAAATAATGAAGCATACCATCTACACTAAGCTGTTAATCAGCTACCTGATTTACGGTGTCATCGCTTTTTTCATTATATGCACCTTTACACAGCATCTCACCACAGACTATATTGAAAAGCAGGAGGCATCCAATCTCTACAGGGAAGCATCCATCATTGCAGGTGATTATGCCGCCGAATACTTTGGCTCATCCATGTCGCTTAGCGATTTCCAGAATCACATGAAAATCGTAGCCGACTATATGGATGCCAAGGTATGGGTGGTCAGCCCTGACGGTGAGCTGCTCATGGACTCAGATGATCCGTCAATAGGCATTGATACCCAAAATGACAGTTCTAAGCCTGTAGTGATAAATGGCTTTGATGTCACCGATTTTGGCAGCAACAACTATATGATTGGAGATTTTTACGGCTCCTTCAAGCATAAGATGCTGTCCGTATTTTCCCCGGTAAATGTCTCGTACCAGAATATCGGCTACATAGTCATTCACAAGACAATGAGCCATATCACGGCAGGTGTAAATGGATTTATGAATATCTCCTTTTACACTGTAGCGCTCATTTTTGCCTTTGCATTTGTTCTGCTTTTCATGATGAGCCGCTCCATTTACCAGCCAATCACACGAATCACAAAGACCGCAAAGAAGTATGCAAAGGGCGATTTCACTGCCCAGATTGATGTACATTCCAATGACGAAATCGGCTATCTGGCAAACACACTCAACTACATGGCAACGGAGCTTGATACGCTTGAGGAGGATCAGCGCAAGTTTGTTTCCAACGTGTCACACGACTTCCGCTCCCCTCTTACCTCGATAAAGGGCTACGTGGAGGCTATGCTGGACGGAACCATCCCTGTTGAGATGCAGGATAAGTATTTAAATATCATACTTTTTGAGACTGAGAGGCTTAATAAGCTCACCAAGAGTCTTATTGATCTGAACCAGTTCGGTCATCACGGCATACACCTGGATATTGCTGATTTTGACATCAATACAATGATCCGCACGACAATCCTCACCTTCGAGGGTAAATGCAGTGAAAAGGGCTTAAGCTTTGACCTGCTGCTCACCGGAAAAGAGCTTTTCGTGCGCGGTGATATGGTCAAAATCCAGCAGATTCTTTACAACCTGATTGACAACGCTGTAAAGTTTTCAAATAATGATTCGAGTATCAAGATTGAGACGAGTATCAGAAATGAAAAGGTGTTTATATCAGTAAAGGATCACGGTATCGGTATACCAAAGGACAGCCTTTCAAAGATCTGGGAACGCTTCTACAAGAGTGATTTATCCCGCGGAAAGGATAAGCGCGGTACGGGACTTGGCCTGTCTATAGTTAAAGAAATCGTGCAGGCGCATGGTGAGAATATAAATGTAATAAGTACTGAGGGTGTGGGAACTGAGTTTATATTTACGCTGCCGCTCAGCAAAAAAGAAGGGTGAGGCGCAGCTCATCATATGATAGGTGTGGTGGGCGCCTCGCTTTTTAGGTTGTGACGCTGCCGGCATAGCACACAGTATATTCCTCAGAAAAATGTGAAGTCAGCCGCGGTTGTTTTTCCGGACAGATTATGGTTTTATTTACATTTTCTTTCTTTTTTACTTTATGGAACTCCGCGGCAGTTCACATTTTTCTTCGGAACACACCGTGTACTCTCCGGCTAATTCAGGTTTACGAGCGATGTGCTTTGCTACCTTGCATTCTGGCAGTGCCGGACTTATTTCACTGGCGTGAAATTTTGTCCGGCACTTTTTACTTTTTAAATTTAAAGCTCATTTCACTTATGCGAAATGAGCTTTATTTTATATCACATTTTTATGGCTCGTATTTGCTGCCGGCCGGGTCGGTTACTGTGTAGTCTCCGCCGGATATGTCGACTGTGGTTTCAAAGTCTGTGATGTCCTGATTTACGGTACCATCGAACAGGTCATATGTGAAGGTGTAGCCCTGTGCCGATACTGCTTTGACATATATTTTGATATTGCTTGCAGCTGTGACAGGGATTAAGTCTTCGATTTTGACTGTGCCTTCGAGACTATGGAGCTTACCGTCGTCCTCTTTTGAGGCATCTGAGGTATCATTTTCCGTGTTATTCTTTGAGCCATCTTTTTGGGCCTCATCCTTCCGACTTAAGGCGGATGTGATGGAGTCTGTGTCTGCAGAGTCTGCAGAGTCTGCACTGTCTGTGCCGTTTTCTGCCAACAGCTGTCGGATATCGTAGGTCTTTAGCTCTGTTCCTGAGCTTGCAACCACGAGCTGCACACTGTTAAAGTCAAAGTAATCATTTCCCATGACCGCTACATCTACATCTGTGCCAAGCTTTATGCTGCCATTGTCAAAGGTTGGTTTATCGGCAAGTATGCCGGATGCTACATTTTTGAACACTGATGTCACACCTTCAAACTCATCGAGCACCTCTGTGCTTCTCTTATTTCCGTCAACAAACAGAAATGTCACATTGCCTGCATAGTCCTCAGACAGTGGAAGTGTGGCCTCACCCGTATACTTGATGCCGTTTAGCTCGAGCGGTATCTCGTTTGTACCGAAAAATACACTGGTTTTTGTATCCTCTGTGTACTCCTTTGGCACCACCGAAACAGAGACTGTGTATGTCATATCGGTAAAGTCTGCACTTTTTAAGGAAATATCCCAGTCTGTTATGAGGCTGGCCTCCTCCTCAAGGGTGGACTTGATATCATCCTGCATGGTCTGCACATCGGAAAGTATCACCGATGTGTTGTCTGAGGTGTATGACATCTGTGTCTCGAGCTTTTTTATCCTGTTATTAAGCAATACTGCCCCCGCAATAAGTGCGGCGAGCAGTATTATGGTAATCGCATTGAAAATATTTTTTTTCAAATTCATATTATAGTGTTATTCCTCATCTTCCTCTGCAGCTACAGCTATTCCAAGCTCCTCAAGCTGCTTTGGATCTACAGTTCCGGGTGCCTCTGACATGAGGTCCGAAGCATCCTTTACCTTAGGGAATGCAATAACCTCCTTGATATTGTCTGTATGCAGCATATGCATGCAGATACGGTCAACACCGAAGGCAAGTCCTGCGTGTGGCGGTACACCATATGAGAATGCATCAAGCAGGAATCCAAACTGCTTATGTGCACGCTCCTTTGTGAAACCAAGCACCTCAAACATCTTCTCCTGGATGTCATCCTGATGGATACGCACTGAACCTCCACCGAGCTCTGTACCATTGAGTACGATATCATATGCCTTTGCACGAACTGCGCCCGGATCTGAGTCTATCTTGTCCCAATCCTCCTCCATAGGCATAGTGAATGGATGATGCATTGCCATAAATCTGTTTTCCTCATCAGACCACTCAAGGAGTGGGAACTCTGTTACCCAGAGGAAATTGTACTTGTTCTCATCAATCAGGCCAAGCTCAGCTCCGAGCATGAGACGAAGCGCTCCAAGTACATTCCATACGATTTTATTCTTGTCTGCTGCGAAAAGGAGTAAATCTCCCGGCTTTCCGTTCATCTTTGCAACAAGTGCATCAAGCTCAGCTTCTGTCATAAACTTGGCAAATGATGACTTGTATGTGCCATCCTCATTGATGCACAGATAAGCAAGTCCCTTTGCTCCACAGCCCTTTGCGTGCTCTACAAGCTTGTCAATCTTCTTACGAGGCATCTTTGCCTGTCCCTCTACATTGATACCGCGGACAGAGCCACCGTTTTCAAGAGCTCCTGTGAATACTCCAAAGCCACAGTCCTTTACCACTTCCGAAACATCGCAAAGCTCCATACCAAAGCGTGTATCAGGCTTGTCAGAACCAAATCTGTCCATAGCCTCCTGCCAAGGCATACGCTTAAACGGAATCTCAACATCCACATTTATGACCTCTTTAAAAAGGTGCTTTAACAGTCTCTCATTTACCTCGATTACATCATCGATATCTACGAATGAAAGCTCCATATCGGCCTGTGTAAACTCAGGCTGTCTGTCTGCACGCAGATCCTCGTCACGGAAGCATCGTGCAATCTGGAAATATCTGTCATAGCCTGAAGCCATCAGAAGCTGCTTAAAGAGCTGTGGTGACTGTGGAAGCGCATAAAAATGTCCGTGGTGTATACGGCTTGGCACGAGATAGTCTCTGGCGCCCTCCGGTGTAGACTTGCAAAGGATTGGTGTCTCTATCTCCAAAAAGCCCTCGTTTGCCATAAAGTCACGCATCACTCGAAGCACATTGCTTCTGAGCATAAGATTTCTCTGGATATCAGGACGGCGAAGATCCAGATAACGGTATTTAAGTCTGATGTCCTCGCTGGTCTTTGAATTCTCCTCAATCTGGAATGGAGGTGTCTGTGCCTCTGAAAGCACTCTGATTGATGTAGCGATAACCTCGATATCACCTGTCTTTAAGTTCTCATTGACAGCAGCTGTTCTCTTCTGGACAGTTCCCTCAACTGCGATGACGAACTCACTTCTTAAGGTGCCTGCCTTTTCAAAGCCCTCTGCACCTACATTTTCCTCACCGAATACTATCTGAAGTATTCCGCTTCTGTCTCTTAAATCTACGAAAATGAGACTTCCTAAATTTCTTCTCTTCTGTACCCAGCCCATCACGGTGACCTTCTCACCGATATTGGCATTTGATACCTCTGTACATCTATGGCTTCTATGTAAGCCCTGCATTGATTCTGCCATTTTATACTCCTTATATTTCTAATATATATTTATTCTAATAACTGTTTGGTACCACTGCTACACAGCTAAACTGCTGCTTATCAGATTCCTATCTGTTAAAGAACTCAACAAACTCCTCGTAGCCCTCTTTCATAAGCTGCTCCTTCTGGAATTTCTTGTTCTTGTTCATGCGCACAACAAGCACCTGCTGTCCGTTTGCTCTTGCGTCTTTTGCCTGGTTCATGACATCAACAAGCTTGTCTGCCGGATATTTCTTCTCAACCAGATAAGCCACCTTCTTTGGACTCTCAGGAATCTTGAAGCCGCTCTCCATGAGAAGCAGGATAATTCTCTCAAAACCGATTGAAAAACCACAGGCCGGTACATCATTTCCGGTGAACTTTCCAATCATCTTGTCATATCGTCCGCCACCGCCACAGGCTGCGCCAAGCTCAGGCATTGATATCTCAAAAATAGTTCCTGTGTAGTAGCTCATTCCACGAACAAGTGTAGGGTCAAATACGAGCTCAAACTTTGCTCCCTTTGTGGCATTGACAGCCGTAGCTATCTCTGTCATATTTGTAACCACTTCTTCGTCTAAATATTCACCGAGCTTTTCTGAAAGTATTTTTACACCCTCAGTCACATCCCTTGTCTGCTCCAAAAGCTTGAACAAATCAAGATATTTGTCAATATTTTCCTGTGGGTAGCCATCCTGTGCAAGCTCACTTGCAACGCCTTCCACTCCTATCTTGTCCATCTTATCGAGTGTGATAAATACGCTGTCGTAGTCCTCCTCAGCGAAACCACTGTAAGCAGCCATTGCCTTTAGGATTCTTCTCTCGTTGATTCTTATCTCAAAGTTCTCGAAGCCGAGTCTGCCGATTGTGGTAGTGGTTGCTGTAATCAGCTCTATCTCTGCCAGATTGCTTGGCTCTCCGAGTATATCTATATCACACTGTGTAAACTGTCTGTAGCGGCCTCTCTGAGGTCTGTCTGCTCTCCACACACTGCCCATCTGAAGTGCCTTAAACGGCGATGGCAGGTTGTTGGCATTGTTTGAATAATATCTTGAAAGTGGCACTGTAAGGTCGTAGCGCATTCCAAAGTCTACTACATCCGATTCTTCCTTTGCTGTCTCCAGATTCAGCTTCTCGCCTCTCTTCATTACCTTGAAGATCAGCTTCTCATTTTCTCCGCCCTGCTTGCTTGTGAGATTCGCTATATTCTCCATGCATGGTGTCTCTATCGGTGTAAATCCGAAGCTTCTATATGTATCCTTGATCACACTTGTCACATAATCACGGATTTCCATCTCTGCAGGTAGTATATCCTTCATGCCGTTGACCGGCTTTTTGCTCAGTGCCATTTGGTTTCCTCCATCTATATTAAAATATTGAATTCATTAGCTATTCTATTATACTTTTCGGTTTTGCAATCGTCAAGGGTTACAGGGGATTTTGCTGTATGTGCTATAGGACGGGCTGCAAGCCACGGCACCGTTAGGGCACACGCATATGCTTTGCTTTCGCTACGCTTTGCCGCTAAGATACTGTACGGATTATGCTTTTTATTCTTCTATGCTTGACGAAACCGTCGAACCGCGCCTTCCATGGCGCGGTTCTCCTTGACTTGCCCTCCATGGCAAGTCATTTCTGTGCTTCATGTGCATAATCCTACAGTATCTAAGCGGCTTTGCTATTCGCTCAATCAAATGCATATGCGTGCGCCACAGCGGTGCCGTGGCTTGCAAATGCTAATGCACATCTACTGTGGTGGATTGCAAATTCCGCACGGAGACAAGCCCATGGATTTTGCTTCATCAAGCGTTACCTCTGTGTCACTCTTTTTCAAGGTTCGACAGCCCGCACGGTGATATTTCTTGCCGGTTGCAGTGATATGAACCATCGTCTCGCTGTTTGAGGAATCTGCAGCGCTATTTTCTGCTGCTGAGCTGTCTGAACCTGATGATACACTTCCTGTTGTACTGCCTGAAGAGCCGGATTCTCCTGCCCCACTTCCAGCGCTGCTCTGCGAGCCTTCATTCTGCGGTGTATCCGTCTGAGCGCTCTGCTGCGGAGTGGTGCCATCCAGCCAGCTGTCACCATTCTCATAGTTTATTCCGACTCCGGGCTGCACATTATAGCAATAGACATTAAAAAGTATGCCGCCACCGTTATCCTCAACCGACTTTGCCTCTATGAGAACGCCATTTGCAACTAGATTGCTGCCCGAGAACATCGGAGTCACTCTGTAGAGTACATGATTTCCTGTATTGTTTACATAATCCGCTACCAGATTCTCAAACGGCAGCATCCCCTCTACATTCAGGTATCTCGTGCCGGTAATAAGATTCTTCGGATTGGCATTCTCCCCGGCAAGCTGATAGCCAATAAGATGACAGCGATTATATAAATACCTGTCCTTTATCACATCATACTTCACCGTATGCCAGCCTGATGGCTTTATCATGCCTATCTTGCCACGCTCCTCAGTCGGCATGATATCCTTGCATATATTGGCATAAGCCACACCGCATCTGCCAAGTGAATCCAAATCACTGTAATTTTCAAAAGCAGTGGTAGTCATATCGCTGTCCGTAAAAAAAGGCTCATTATTGTTGACAGCCACATATGCCTTGCCATCATATGCCGGAATAGCATCAAGGGAAACGTAGGAATTGTTGTTTACAAGATTCTCCTGCGGCCCATCCACTTTATCCTTGCTGCCTAAAGCACCGGAAGAATCCTCATCTGCCACTTCAGCTACTGCGACATGCCCGGCACCTTCAGTGCCGGATAAATCAGTGGAGGCACAGCCTGTAAAAATTGTAGCAATTGCAAGTAATTCACATAGTGTAATTGCAGCTGTTTTCCTTAACTTTAGCCATATGTTCATATAAAATCACTCTTTCTATCAATCGATTGATATTGGATTTCCCTAATTACAATAAATTAAATGAATACTTAAATTACTAAACCTAATATACTTTTATTTCCTCGCTTCATTTATTATAGCAAACAATTGTTCGCTTTTCAATCCTTTCTTATTTTATCCCACCGCAGCCTCGTAGAAGCAAGGCGTAGATAAAACCGTTGCCGGTTACAACAATGTGCAACTCGCAACTCTCTCCTAAGCGGATTCCATTCACAGCGTAAGGGCCGTAAGCCCCACCCGGCGGGGTGAACACGGACTCTCGTGAGAGCGCATAGCGAAGCTGTTTAGATACTGTAGGATTATGCCCATGAAGCACAGAAATCCGCAGCCATGGACGGCTGGGGAAGGCGTTATGCGCCACGGACGGCGCATAAAAGCCGGTTTCGTCGAGCATTGAAAACCCAAAAGCATAATCCGTACAGTATCTTAACAGCGCAGCGTAGCGAAAACGAGAGTCCGTGTTCACCCCGCCGGGCGGAGCTTACGTCCCGAACTCAAAAAAGCCACCCCAGGCATAACACCCGGTGTGGCTTTTAATCATGTATCATGAAATTATATGAATCACCTAATGTGAATCAACACTGCTATATTGCAGAACAAATCTACTCGCAAAGCTTAGAAAACTCATCCGCAACAAACTGAACCTTGGTTCCGATAATAACCTGAACAGAATTCTTACCAGGCTTCATAACGCCTGCAACACCTGCAGATTTAATCTTCTTGTCATCAACCTGAGTGATATCCTTAACCTCAAGTCTGAGTCTTGTGATACAGTTGTCAATGCTTGCAATATTGTCTTTGCCACCGCAGCCCTCAAGAATAGTCTTAGCTACTGCTGTGTAGTCATTGTTAGAAAGCACTGCCTTCTTCTCTGCCTCGACATCATCGTCCTCTCTACCAGGGGTCTTAAGATCCCATTTCTTGATAGCGAAATAGAATACAATGTAGAATACGATAAAAGCTGCGATTCCAAGAGGAATGATGAGCCATGTCTTTGCTGCAGCCGGAAGTGAAGATGAGAATAATAAATCCATCGCACCGGCTGAGAATGAGAAGCCTGCTCTAAATCCAAGAGCTACTGTAATCATTGTGAAAATACCATAAAGTAAAGCATAAATCACATAGAGAACAGGAGCAAGGAACATAAATGCAAACTCGAAAGGCTCTGTAACACCACAGATGAATGCACAGATAGCTGCAGAAGCAAGGATACCGATGGCAGCCTTTTTCTTAGCAGGCTTTGCGCACTTAACCATAGCAAGTGCTGCACCAGGAATACCAAACATCATACATGGGAAGAAACCTGACATGTACATTCCGAGGCTCCATGAAACATCCTTTGATGTCTCGCCTGCCCAGAAATGTTTGAGGTCTCCAAGTCCGATAGTATCGAACCAGAATACATTGTTTAATGCGTGGTGTAATCCTGTAGGAATTAACAGACGGTTCAGGAATGCATAGATACCTGCACCGACTACATCAAAACCAACGATTGCTTTACCGATAGATACAAGAGCACCGAAAAGTAATGGCCATACAAACAGTAATACTACAGATACAAGGATTGAAACAACACCTGCGATAATTGCTACGCAACGCTTGCCACTGAAGAATGACAGCCAGTCAGGAAGCTTTGTATCCTTAAATCTGTTGTAACACAAAGAACCAATAATACCGGCCAAGATACCAATAAATGGGTTTTGAATCTTGTCGAATGCAAGTGTCTTTGTAGCGCTGTCAGCGATAGATGGCATGATTGTGGTAACAAAGCCTGTAGACAGGAGTGTTGTCATCATCAGCCATGAAGCTAAAGCTGCAATACCGCCAGTACCGTCGTTCTTATCCGACATACCGACACCAACGCCGATTACAAAAAGGATGGCCATGTTGTCAATCAAAGCGCCCCCGGCTTTAACTAAAAACAGACCTATTAAATTACGCACTCCCTCGATGTCACCACCCTGCATGGTTGCAGGACATAAAAAATATCCAATACCCATGAGAATACCACAGATAGGAAGTACTGCTACGGGAAGCATTAAAGCTTTACCCAGTTTTTGAAGAAATTTCATAAATTTCCCCTCCTTTACATTATGTATACTAAACTGGAGATACTCCAATAAAGTTCGTTATTATTATATAATTATATTCAAATCTACGCGAGACTTAAAATCTCATCACCGGCGGATACATCACCCTCTTTGAGCATCTTTATCTCACTATAATCAGCAGTGTTGCCAATTAAAACCGGAGTAATGACATTAAGATCTGCTGCCTTAATCTGCTCCAGGTCAGCCTCCATCAAAAGGTCGCCCTTCTTCACCTGATCACCAACGGAAATATGTGATGTAAAAGGAGCCCCCTTTAGTACCACTGTATCCAGACCAATGTGCAAAAGCAGCTCGACTCCCTGAGTGGTCGTCATGGTAAAAGCATGCAACGTATCAAATACAGCTGTCACCTCACCATCCGCCGGAGCGTAAAACCTGCCCTCAGAAGGAATCACGGCCACGCCGTCTCCCAATATCTTCTCAGAAAATGTAGGATCCGGAACCTCTGTAATAGGAACCACTCTACCGTTGCACGGAGAACAGATCACCTTTCCCTTTGATTTATTCTTAAAAAAACCTAACATGATATCTCCTTTCCGTCGATATACACACTCACAATATCCAAATCATCATTGAGAAGCACAAAATCTGCTCTCTTTCCTGCAGAAATGCTGCCTGCTTCATCATAGATGCCAATCTCCTTAGCAGGATTGGCTGTAGCACACATAATTGCCTCCTCAAGCGGAATACCTGCCTGCCTTACTGTGAAACGCATACAATCCATCAGATTGGTTGCCGAACCGGCAATTGTCCCATCATGGAGTGTGGCAAGCGAACCTCTGACCGTCACTGCCTGTCCACCGAGTGTATACTCACCATCCTCAAGCCCTGTGGCTCTCATGCTGTCACTTATTAAAATCATGCGCTCAGCCCCAAACATGGCAAATGTCGCCCTGATAACCGACGGATGAATATGCACTCCGTCACAAATGAGCTCTGCATGACATTTTTTTGAATCTCTCACAGCCCCGATAACTCCCGGATTTCTGTGATGAAGCGGTGGCATCGCATTATACAAATGTGTAGCATGGCTTGCACCATGCTCAATAGCCTCTACTGCGGTGTCATAATCCGCCGCTGTGTGTGCTATTGAAACCACAACACTTCCTCTTACCCTGTCTATAAAATCAATCGCGCCCGGCTCCTCCGGAGCGATATCTACAAGCTTTATCAAGCCATGGGCCGCATCCTGAAGCTCACAGAAATAATCATAATCACATCGCATGATATTCTCTGCCGCCTGTGCGCCCTTTTTAGAAGGACTGATAAAAGGTCCCTCCATATTGATACCTACAAGATGTGCACCACCATGATAATTATAATCACCGGCATTTTTCATGACACTCAAAAGCTCATCCCTTTGAATGGTCATAGTAGCCGGACACACGCTCGTCACTCCGACAGAAGCCTCGTATGCTGTAATCACATCAAGTGCCTCTGTGGTACCGTCACACATATCAGCTCCCTTGCATCCATGAAAATGAATATCCACAAGACCCGGTATCATGATAAGACCTGATGCATCTATAATCTCCTGCGATTCGCTGTCATTAGCCGCGTCCGTGTCAGCTGTTCTCTCCAAAACACTGTCAAAACGGCCATCCTTAACGACAACATCGCCTTGCATGAAGCTGCCATCCTCTGTAAATACCCTTGCATTTTTTATTATCATATACATGCACCTTCTCAACTAAAAAACATCTACAAACAACTCAATGCAGCCTCATCCGCTACAAGCGTAACATCATTGTGCAGCTGCAATACAGAAGCCGGCACCTGTGGTGTAATCGGTCCAAAGAAAGCCTTGTGAACAATCTCTGCCTTATCCTCACCACTTGCAACAATAAGAATCTTCTTAGCCTGCATGATGGTCTTGATGCCCATTGTATAAGCCTGCTTCGGAACATCATCAGCCGATGCAAAAAAGCGCTTATTAGCCTCAATAGTAGACTCTGTAAGATTCACACAGTGTACCTGCTTGTCAAAAGACTCGCCCGGCTCATTAAAACCGATATGACCATTGTGTCCGATACCAAGAAGCTGTAAATCAACACCGCCAAGAGACTGAATCAGCTCTGTATAGCGCTTGCACTCCTTCTGAGAATCCGGCTCCATGCCGTTTGGCAGGTGAGTATTCTCAATCGGAATATTCACATGATCAAACAAATTCTGATGCATAAAATAATAGTAGCTCTGGTCATTCTCACGGCTTAGTCCCTTGTACTCATCAAGGTTCACCGTCATAACCTCTGAGAAGTCCAAATCCCCCTTCTTGAACCACTCAACGAGCTGCTTATACAAGCCGATAGGTGTAGAGCCTGTAGCCAGTCCCAATACACAATTAGGCTTCATAATCACCTGTGCCGATACGATATTTGCAGCCTTTCTGCTCATATCTGCATAATCCTTAGCCTGATATATTCTCATGAAAAATCCCCCCAATTCGTAAAATATGCCCAATACTATCTGCACAACCTTCAAATGTGCTGCTTGATTGCATATATGCATTTTACCCCATATAGTACATTTTGTCCAGTACTTTTTGTCATATTTTGCACATTTTATAAAAAAAATATTAAATTTTAATGTGGTGAAGTGGTAAAATTGCATAAAAATAATCCGTTACACTTATATCTCGTATAGCGGATTACCCTGTAAAATACAATTATTTATAATCTTGAGTGTCCAGCCATAGACCATCATACTGTCATTATTAAGAGAAAATGACAGCATATTTTTATCAGAGAGCAGTGAATTACTTTGTCACATATGTCAGAAAGGCGGTCTTGTCTTCCGTGATTAGCATTGTAAGCAGATAAGCACAAAAGAAACCACCGCAGGAATTTAGCTTAGTTAAAGCGTTAAATTCTGCGGTAGTTTTAATTATGCAGTCTTTTTAATTTCTATATCCATAATACCAATACCAATATAGCGCATTCACCAGATTTTTTAATTCCTCAGATGAATTTCCGCTATTAATGACCTTCTGTGAATAGCTGAACGGACCATAGTCCAGCTCGAAAATACAGGCCTTATTCTTTTCGGTGACTTTGCATGCAAAAATACTATTCAGGTTGCGTGCCATTATTCCGTTTATATCTACACAATACACCCCATCTGAAGCCTTTTTAGGTGTCAGACTGACTTCATTGCCATCTGCATTAACATAGCTGAACTTGTAATTGTTTATATCACAGCCTTCGTTCACCATAAAATAATGTCTTACTGTCATCTCAGACTTACATATCAGAGAGCTTCCGTAATATGTCAGTCCATTACTCTGACTATTTGCACTATCTGTTTTAATAACAGCCTTATATTCCTCAAAATCAGCCGCTGCTACAGCTTTATCTGTATCGCTCAAACCAGCATTTGCCGGCTTATCAGTGTTATATTTAAAGAAGTTCTGCGCTGCCGTTCCATAGTTTAAGAGTGCCTTCACCAGCTTAATGGTCTCGGCCGGATACTCGTTTGATTTTGACAGGAGCTCGGTGGCATATTCTTTTACACTGTAAGTGTATTCATTTCCACTATTACCATCCACCACCATTTTAGCTTTAACCGTATCTGACATCTGTGCAGCATTTAGCGGACATGCAAACTTATATATAACCTTTCCGTTTTTCTCAACAGGGATTGCATCGTTTACGCTGACCTTGTATGGCCGGCTATTATTCACCGTAAACTCCATATATGCGTTGCTGTTTGATTTGATACTTTCAGGAAGCTCCATATAGTAGTTCATATCAATATTATCTTTTAAAGTAAGGCTCCTGCCAACAAGCTTCTCAGAATCTTTTTCTACATTATTGGCGGTAAATGCTTTAATACAGAAATTACCATACACATTCTGATAATTCCAATTGCGGGAATATGCCAACCCTGTACCATAGAAATAATAGCTTGCCGTATTATCACTTGACACATGATTCTCCCACACCATTTCATTATTATAATTTACATCACCGGTCATCGCTGCCTCAATGTCAATGGCAGGTGTATCAGTAGTCACTACAACCGAATAGCTTGTCCCAGGCTTCAGATTAACCCCTGCTTTAAGTGGAATGGTATATACTCCGGCATAGGTTGTCTGCCCTGTAGTGGTAGCAGTCTCCTGCTTTGTTCCGCTGGTTGGCTTTGTCTTATCTTTTAAATCTGTATATATCTCTATTGTATAATTAACATTTGTTTTAGATGTAATAGACAGGGAAACTGCTTTTAAGTCCTCAGAAGATACTCCCTGTTTTGCCTGAGTAGTAAAAACATTGGCCAATTTTCTGTAACCGCTTTGATGGGCTTCATTTAATCCTCCATCAACCTGATAATTGTTATCATATCCATCATTAGCAGAAAAATCAAACACCCAAGCCGTATCGGATAAAGAAAACGTTTCATATGACATCCAGAAATAACTCTGATTATAATATGAACCGGTTCCGTCTCCCCAACTATTACGAATAAGCCATGCACCATCTTTTTCAGGTTTAACACCATCTCTGAAATTATCTTTAGAATAGTTATCATCCCATCCAACAACCATTACCGCATGACCTGCTCTGTTATTTGTTTTATCATTATAACTGTTATTTATGTAATGATATCCGTTATCATTATGACTATACATGATTCCCACTGCACCATATTTTTTTATGGCTTTTTTCACATCTGATGCATTTTCCTTGATATTAATCATGTATGTATTTTCCAGATGTGCCTTATCCTTTGAATATGCATATTCATCAGATAAACCTGTATTAAGAAAAGTATCAATAGTGCTTGCTGTATATCCGTTGCTTGCCACCTTACTATATGGTACATCACTCTCGCTTACCGGACCACACCACTGTCCCATTCTGCGTGCCGCCATCAAATAGTTGCCACCACGATTGAGATAACCATACTGAACACTTGTATTATTCATATAGTACTTTGCATAGTCCCCCACTGTTCCACCAAGCGGATCTAGCAGCGAATTATATGCATAATATGCCAGATGCAGTTCACTAAGATCTATATTTTTATCAAACGCACCATCATTAATCAGATCAAACTCTGCAAGACCTATTGACGAAAATGTCCAGCATGTGCCAAGAGGATTTTGATTACGAACAGACGGATATTTCGCCTTGATATCGCTGACTCCATTTGCCGGATACTTACTCTCTATAGTTTCATCTGCAGAATATCCCCAATCATCAGAATACGGCACCGCCTCATCCGGTTCATACACCGGTGTATTATAATCCAAATCACTCAGAATATATCCACTTGTAATGCTATTTTCTACAATTGGCTGTTGTTCTGCTTCAACGCCTTGTCCTGCTGACACCGGTTCTGCTGCGACCGGAACAGCCACACCTAATATCATAGCCGCACTTAACACCAATGATAAAAACTTTTTTGTCTTCATTCGACTTCCTCCATTAAAATAATCCGCTATACCTATATCTAATATAGCGGATTACCATGTAAAATACAATTACAATGTATCGTTCTCCATTGTATTAACTCCTCTTACGTTTCCTCTTCAAATGTAGGTAAAACCACAACTGACGTCTCATTAGTCAATCGGTATAATTGGAAGCTCTATCACTCCGTTATCAGATTTCGGTTCATTATTATTATTCATTCCTGAATTGTCATTATCTGAATCATCTGTGCCTGAACCACTATCTCCTGAATTGTTTATTTCAGATTTTTTATCAATCTTATCACCTGTTTTATTTACATCGTCTGAAGTGTTTTCTGATTCATCATTTTTCATTATATCAGTCTCATATGAATCCCTGGAATCATTATTATCGGTGTTTTCTGATGAGCTCTTTGTATCTTTCAAGCTTTTGCCCGTTTCTTTTGTAGTTGTTGAACTTTCGTCAGAATTCTTATCCACATTACTAGTCTCTGTATTTTCTGTATCCAATATCATCTCTGTAGCTGATACTGCCTCTGTGGCTATTTCTGAGCTTGTTTTATTTTCAAGCGCTATATTCTTTGCAGACAGTGCTGCAACTGTAATTGCTACGCCAAAAATCAATATCACTATTGTGCTAACCATTTTTTTATTAAAATTAAATTTCATTTTCTATATCCTAGTATAATTATGGTGTAGTCAATCAAGACTACTTGGTTAATAAATTTCTGTAAATCAGATAACTAAAGAAGGGATTCTTCCTTCATCAGATACTCTTTGCTTGTCCAACTATATGGCAAAAATACTTGTGGCATTCCATCTCTTCTTACACTAATTTCAAAATACTGCCGATAATACTCAATTCCTTCAAGCCCAGCCTTGCTCAAATAATCATCAAATATTCTATTGATATTTGCAAATATTTTCAAAGCCTGCTTACGGTTGTGCACTACAATGCACTCGCTTAAATCATCAATTGAATGCTCTTTAATATACCCATCATTGCATATATATCTATGTTCCTTTTTTACCAATTCAGCCAAGCTGCAAGTAGATGACTTTTTAAATTCGAAATAGAAATCTATAGGTTCTGTCTTATAATCGTCAGACACTGAAAAAGCCTCTAAAAAATTCCACTTCACATAATTTTCTTTTATATATGCATGCTTTTTAGCAAGCTGAATTTCCTCTAACTTCAACTCTCAAAGTCAGGAATTATACTCTAGTACTATATTTTATGCAACAATTTATTTAATTTTTTGATATTCAAACCAATACATTGCATCCAGCAACGTCTTCAATTCAGAGGTTAGCTTTGAACTGCCATATGCTTTTGCAATGTAGTTCATCGGCTGATAGTCCAATATAGTTTCTGTATTTCCATTCGATACTATCGTCCTCATGCCAGAAAAGAAATTTCTGTTTGTACAAGTTACTTCTATATAATACATGTCTTTATCTTTCGAACGACATGGTGTAGCATAGCCTATCATATCTCCGCCCACATACGTTGCAAATGAATAATTTGATATATCTCTGCCGGAATCAAGCTTAAAATAGTGTCTGAGCTTTACATCATCTCCCACCACAAGGCTCGATCCGTAATAGTGTATTCCACTCATTGAAAATTGGCAGATACATGAATTGGCAGCATACTGCTTCAACGTTGCCTGTGGAATTTGTTGTATCGTCTTATCGGCATTCGTAAGGCTTCTGTTGGCTAATGCATATGTCATAAATCCAAAATACTGCTGTGATGCAGCGCCATAATTCAACATCGCTTTTACCACCGACTTATATGCTGCATATTCTTTTGTATTGCTTGCCAATAAGCTCTTGGCATAATCCTCTACTGATGTTGAAAATGTATCCAGCACTTTTCCACTATTAGAGAGTAACTGTAAATTTACTTTTCCGGTCATCTCAACTGCGCTTATATCAATTTTTGAGCAATATGATTCGCCATCACCAACCGGACTCCGGTTCAATGCCACATAGTGTGGTGTTCCGCTGTCACCTTCATAGGTGTACTTGACCATGCAGTCACCTATGCCATACGTAGAACCGGTCATTTTCCAGTAGATATTTAGACCGATATTATGATTCTCCAATAAGGATATACTCTGACTCTTCGATACACTTACCTTTTCGCTTCCTGTGTTTGTATTTTGACTTCCGGATGAGGTATTTCCCGGATTTGCATCTTCTGACGAATTTCCATTGTCTGCGTCTACCTGTCCATCTGTTACCAGATACCATATTGATTCTTCTTCAAAATAAACATTACCGGAAGCATCAAGTGCTCTTATTCCTATACAAAAAGCTCCTGATTCCGAGGCATTTGCCGGTGTTATTTTAAGCTTATTCTGTGCAGTTTGTTCTATGTTTACCGCAACATTTTCTTCTTTTTCACTTATATACCATTCGTATGCAACATTATCTACATATTTACTTACAGCCTTGCCACTCTTATCATAGGTTGTCTGCTTTGTCCTAAGATTGCATGTATATGAGGCGCCGCGGTTTATAAGCATACCAGAGCTGTCACGTTCTTCATCGAGTGTATATGTAGCAGGAACCACTTCATACTCAGCAGTTTTCTCACCGGTACATTTTTCCTTTCCATAATAGTAGTGATAGCGTACTGTGAGTTTTGTCTTTCCAGGCTTCATTCCGGTATATTTCCACTCATTACCGGCATTGGATATTGTTATGATGCTTTCATCCTGAGAAATTACTGAGTCAACTACATATATGTATTTTTTCCCGCCAGCCTGCGACCGCGTATCCTGTGTCAGTTCGCCTTGTCCGTTAGTTCTGATATTTTCTGTCTGATTGACACACACTGTTCCGGCTGCAAAGTCTATATCAAAGCCATCCTCAGAAACAAGCTTAGCATTTGTCTTAGATACCTCAGCAGTTCCATTGTAAGCAATCGCTGTAATATCAATATCCCGAGGACTGTACTGATTCAGCCAGTTTTGGGATAAAGTAAAATATACCGCATCCCCAAGAACTCTGATTGTATATGAGTTCCGGTCAATTGCTTTCTCACTTCCATCCGATATATAAAACAGCTTATATGAATCACAAGCCACAGAAAGATTGCTCTTTGATACACATACTGTCAAATCAGTGCCTTTTCTATAAGCGTAGCTGCTCTTAGTGAATACAAATCCTGATTTATATTCTGTCTGTGCAGTCTGAACATTTATCGATGCACTGTCTGAATTGGTGTCTGCATATGTGATTGCGTGAATCGGTGTTAGGGCGAGAGTGAATGCTATTCCTAACGCAATTGGTTTTGTCTTATTAAATTCCATGTAACCTTATTCCTTAATTTCCAGTTAATTACTTTGATGCAGTACCTAATTCATAAATCGCAGTCACTAAATCGGACAATTTATTACTACTATTTTTTGAATTTAGCACTTTATTACAATAATCATTTACGCTACATGTAACAAACGCTTTTCCATTTACATTTATAGTAAATGATTTAGAATAATCGGCTAGTAATATTCCTGTTAAATCAACATAATATTTACCATCTTTCTTAACCGGTTTTAAAATCTGATTTCCTACTGTAAACTTATAATCAGATATATTTTTACTATCAATGCTGAAATAGCATAGTCTTCTAAAACTATAGTACTCTTTCTATATGAAATTTACAAGCAAAACTATGCCATTTGTTGTTTCTGATATTCGAACCAGTACAATGAATTCAGTAAAATCTCTGCATCAACATTGCATTTTGTATATGCCTTGGCAACATAATTCATTGGACTATATAAAAAACTCGCAATCAGCGCCATCTGAAATCTGGATATCAGGTCTCTCAAAGATAGACTTTATATTTAAAGCGGTATCTATATAATACATATCTCCAGCCCTTGCAAATTCCAGATAAGAAACACTCGTATATTCATTCGTACTTTCTTAAAATAGATAAAAAATACGTCTGTTTAAAATACGATAATATTTTAAACAGACGTATCTAAAAATGGAATCGACAATATTTGTATAAATTAGCACAATATTGGTTTTTATCACTACCACTTTAAAACATCAAAGCATTTCCTCCAAACAATCAACAATTGCTTTGCAATAAGGCTCATATTCACCATTATTCTTATTTGAATAATATTCTATAAAACTACGAAGCTCATCATCCGTATAGTCCTCATCATCAAACACCTCTGATGCCTGAATAGCCTGCTTACGATCTCTTTCAAGATGAAAACTGTCAAGTCCCAGATTATGTATCATATCCTGAGCAACATTAGAAGATGGACGATTCCTAACAGCACTAATTTTGCCGTTTGCTGAATATTTAAAAGCCCTTTCTACTTCAGCATCCGCTGGTGAGAGCATATCATCTCTAAACCAGTTATTCTTCCTGTGCCCACAATGTTCATCATCTAAGATAATTGTCGCCTCTCCATTGCATGATGCAAACATGTTTTCATATGTTAAATCCATATCTCTAAAGGACTCCTGTGGAAAGAAATGCTCAATATGAGCTGAATTGTTGTAAATTCTTCTCATACAATAGCAGCATATTTTGCCCTGTTCCTTGATAAGAGCCTCGCGTAGCATTCTTCTTCTTTCAATTCCATCGCTATCATTACCTGCAAAATCAACTTTATAATGAGGTTGCCTATTATTAACTTCTACAAAATCTGATTTCCATTGTTCAAACCATTGCGGCGCACTGCTTTTATTAATTTGCTTCACGTCTTTTACCCCTTGATATCAGTATCCTTGCCTTAGAAATACCATCAGCATAACCATTTGTTTTCTTATCCAATATATCCACTATTTTCTCTGCTTCATCATACTTCTTATCTTCAATACACTTATACATCTCATCAATCATTCTCTTGATGTCCTGATTAACTGAAGAGGTATTCATTACTTCCTCTAAAATAACATTTGCATCCCATCCCACAAAGGATTCATAGGTCTTAAATAGAATCTCATTATCTTCATTATACAGATACAATAAATTGACAGAATCATCCATCTCACCCAAAATCTGCGGAGAATGTGTAGTAATAATAAACTGGATATTGGGGAATGTGTCTCTTAAAACATTCAATACCTTTCGTTGCCACGATGTATGCATATGCAAATCCAATTCATCAATGAGCACAACACCTGAGCCTTCCAAAGGATTCACATCTTTCCCCGGATTTGCCAATGCCATTCTTCTTGCCAAATCTCCAAATAGAGCTATCGTGCATTTTTCTCCATCCGATAACTGATCTATCTTTAAAGACTTGCCGTTTTTATTGACCTTCATTGCCAAAGGTCTTCTCTCTATCCGAATGTCCTCAAATCCATCAAGCATAGCTAACATTGCTTTTTTAACAGCTGCAAGGCTTTTATCTTCATATTTCGAATCATCTCTAACCTTTATCTGATTCTCTATATCTTCCTGATTTCTAAACCATTTAAATAAATTTCTAAAATCTATCGTACTTTCTATAGCTTTGTCGAATGCATCCAATTTTACAAACTGCTCTTTAGGTGCCCTGACCGGCACATCAAGCACAATTCTATTTACTCCATAATTAACAAAAATGGGCATGCTCTTATTATCCGACTCTTCTATCCAATTGCCATTGCCATCATCATAACCCATTTGTATATATAACGATTGAAACTTATCTGTAAGTTTTTTAAGAGCACTTGTATTTCTTTTTTCACCTTTAGCCCTGTCAATTGTACGCTCATAATATATGCTTTCGCCATCCCCAAAATTGAAATCTGCCTTTATGCCGGCCGCAGACTTTCCATAGCTAATAAAATCTTCATTGAATCTGGCTGTCTTACTTCTCACCGTTCCCATCAGCTTTGCAATGATATCAGCATATAATAAATCTATAGCCTGAAGGATTGTTGACTTGCCAACGCCATTCACACCAAAAATAACCGTTGTCTTATTATCAAGCTTTATTTCCAGATTGTCTATTCCCTTAAAATTTTGTAATGTTATCGAATCAAGCTTCATATCCCTACCTCACAATAACTCTTCCGATTACAGTAAAAAACCGCTATACCATGCTTATAGTATAGCGGATTTGTATTTAAAAAACAATTTATATTTTACCACTTTTTCCGATATAATTTTATCAATTTATTTTTAAAAACGTCAAACAAAGGAGAACATCATGAAAAACTTACAAACACTTACTGAGAACTATTTGGAATATTGCAGGACACAAAAATGTCTGAATGAAAAGACTTTAAAAGCATATCGGATTGACTTGCGACAATTCTCTGAGGAACCATCTCTTGAAAAAATAATTGAAATCACAACAAACGATCTAGAGGATTATATTGCCAGGCTCCACCAACAATATAAACCCAAAACCGTAAAAAGAAAAATAGCCTCAATAAAAGCATTCTTCCATTATCTGGAATACAAAGAACTACTCGCAATAAATCCCTTTACAAAAATACAGGTGCACTTTCGTGAACCTACCATATTGCCCAAAACTATCCCACTACATACAGTAGAAAAATTTCTTACTATGATTTATACACAGCGGGACAACGCTAAAACCAATTATCAGAGAAGGAATGCATTGCGCGATGCAGCCGTATCCGAACTGTTATTTGCTACCGGTATGAGAATTTCTGAGCTTTGCTCATTAAAAAACGAAGATATAAATTTACATGATGGGAGCATCCTCATATATGGTAAAGGCGATAAAGAGCGGCGTATTCATATTGGCAATGATTCTGTTTCTCAAATAATGGAAGAATATAAGGCTGAATTCCAAGCTGAAATTAAAAGCTGCAATCATTTTTTTGCTAACCAAAATGGCAAACCTCTATCTGACCAAGCTATTCGCAGGATGATAAATAAGTATTGCTCTCTCGCCGATATAGATTTACATATCACCCCTCACATGTTCAGGCATACATTCGCTACCAGCTTATTAGAGGCCGATGTCGATATCCGGTATATTCAGGAAATGCTAGGACATAGCTCCATCAATGTCACTGAGATATACACACATGTAACCACTGCTAAACAGAGGGATATTCTAATATCAAAACATCCTAGGAAGGATTTTCATATATAGACTTCTTTACAATCCATCGTTTTTGATGGATTGTTTTTTTAATGGATAATAGATGATTATCCGTTAGAAATATAAGAGCTTGTTAATATCGTTTTAGGGAGATATATCCATGCCAAAGAATAGGATTATTGGGGAAGAGTATTGGTCTCACTTTATTGAAATGGATAACAAAACAAATCGTATGAAACACAATGGGCATGAATTTGAAAAACTAGTTCATTGCTTATTACAGGAAATGTATTCTGGTACAATTATTAAGTGGGAACAAACTCAGACCACACATGATGGGAACAAAGATTTTAAGGCAAGAGATAACGATAAAATATATTGGGCCGAATGTAAAAATTATAATACCACAATTGATTTAAAGACTTTAGCTGCTACGTTGGTAATGGCAGAAATCGAAAATGTAAATGTTATTTTGTTTTTCTGTTATTCTCCAATCAACGAAAATACAAAAACAAAATTAAGTAGTTTTTCAAAGTCAACCAATAAGACAATTTATTTTTATGATGGAAATCTTCTTGATCAGCTTATTTTGAAATATCAGGAAACTATTTTGCCAGCCTTTTTCCCTGAGTTTCATAGACTTCTAGCAAAGCATGACATTGTTGGCAATCAAATCTCTCCACTCATTTTATGTTATGCTGAGAGAAATCCTTTTTTAGATAAAACTTCATCATTTAATCTTCAGAAATTGGATGAATTACAAGATTTGCAGTTAGGAGAGATTGTCGGCATACATCTCATTGTTACTAATAATAATCTAAATCAAAAAGCTGATTGTGTTTTTAAACTTGAATTTACAAATAACGAAAAATCCTTTGAAATACTTGATGAAGTTGAAAATAGTAGGAATGGCGCCTGTTTGAGGAATATTACTATATTGTCAGGTGAAACAATACATAAAGTTATTTTTATGAAACTACAAAATCATGCGCCGATAGTGAATCTTCCAAATATTAAATGTATAATTAACAAAAGACAAGAATGCACATTTAGTTTTGGGACAATTAGAACACTAAGAACCAGGCAAATTGCTTATATTGGTCAAAAATATATTGAAAGAAAAGAATATCTGTGTAAAAAATGCATAAACAAAAAGCAACTTTCCATTATGTTCATATATGGTGGTAGTGGAACTGGAAAATCACGAATGTTACATGAGTGTATGGATAAGTTTATATCAGCGGGCTATCAGATTATTACATTTACGGGAGTGCATTCAACATATTCAGCAAGTGGAATATTACAAGAGCTTATATTTTCTCTTTATGGTTTTACGGATGAAATCATTGAATATATCATCCAAAATAATTATGAAGAACTAGAATTTTATACTTCTGATAAATACAGGGGGGTATTTAAAATACTCAAAATAATTCATGACAATAAAAGTGAACTCTCAAGTCTTAAAGTTAGTGATTTATTTGTACTGTTCGAAAAACTAGCAAGCGCAAAATATTTTATACTAATTGATGATATCCAATATTGGCCAGATGAATTAATAGAATTTTTAAGAAGCTTTATATCATATGCTAATAACATGCAACGGCATTGCTATACTGTGATTGCAATTGCAGCTAACACTGATGTTTTACACAAAGTATCAACAATAGAGTTTCTTTCACAATTAGAATCAAATAGTGAGACCTACAGAAAAAATATATGCAGTTATGAAATTACAGGCTTTGAAACAGAACAACAATCTTATTTATTTCTAAGTGAAGTGTTGGGAATAGATGGAATAAATTTAGATATAAACATGATCAATAAATTTTCTTTCAAGCCCAAGTATCTAACAGAAATAGCCAATTATCTATTAGATATTAACGCAATTACCATAACTAACAATCGAGGCTTGGTAGGAGATACATACTTTTTAAAACAGGCACTTTCTAAATTGCCTGCATCTATGCATGATATTATTGATAATCGCTGGGAAATATATTTAGCAAACTGTAAAACTTCTCGCGATGATTATGAATTAATAATCTCTTGTATTTTGTTTTTAGAGAGTGTCGATTTGTTGTATGATTCAATTGGTCAAAAATACAAAAGTGACATTTTAAAGCTTAGCCAATATGGTTTTTTGAAGAAAAAGTTTAACCAAAGCTCTATTTATGTGTTTGAACATGATACAATAAAAATCTATTTTAAAACAAAATACTGTAATTGGTTAGATGTTGCAATTTCCTATTATACAATGCATAATGATTTTAGTTTAAAACCTACATTAAACAGAATATGTGAAATATATAAAAGTCCTTCTATTAGTTATCAGACATATTTGGATTACATGGATGATACATGTTCCAATGATATCCGATATTCGATTACAGAGAGAATAATACGGATTATTTTAATGAAAAATAAAGAGAATTCTTATCTATTATTACAGAGAATTTTTAGAGATGTTCGTGAGAATTATGGTGAAAAGGATGTAGAACATTTTTATCAGCTTTTTATCGATTGGTATGATGGTAACACACGTATTTTAGAATTACGGCAATATTGTATACTTGTAATGAGTTATGCAGAAAATCAATTAAAGCTAAAAAATACAAAAAATGCTATCGCATTGTATGAAAAACTCATTTTGATTCTCTCGAAGAATCCCTTTGAAGATAGTAATTATTATCTTGCCCAAATTTACAATCGGTGGTTTATATGTGGACGAATCGGAAGCTACACACAAGAGTTTTCATCAAAATTAGATATTTCAACAAAACTATCAAGAAAAAATGGTTATCATGCTATGTGTATAGAAAATCATTTTGATAAGGCTCAAAGTATGATGATTTATGCTGATAAAAAAACTGAGGTTCTTCGCCATTTAAAGGTGGGGGTGTGAAACATATAAATTATATGAACCAGAAGAATTGAGTGGACATTATTTTTATAGAAGCATTCAGATTGATTTTCTTGAAAGTAAATTTTCTTGTATTAAAAATAAAATATGGGATTATGAATATAGAATTTTAAATGATGAAAAAATTACATACAAATTATTTTTCCGTGTCCAATTTTTAATATTTAAGGTAATGTTATATCTGATGGATAAAACAGAATATACAGATTTTGAAATTAACAATTATTTAGAAAATCTGAATTTGTATCAAACGATGCAGAATAAGTTACAATTATACAGATGTTATTATTTATACGGAAAGTATTATACAAAAAAACATATGTGGGATGAGGCACTACTATTTTATAAAAAGACTCTTGATAATTTGAACGAAAATATAAATACCGAAGAAATTCATGCGCAAAAGAAAGCTATTTTTGAGGATATGCTGATAAATTTCAAAAAAAACAAATTTCCTTTTAAACAATATGATTTTGGTTATTTTGAATCTACTATGAAAGAGTTCTCTTTTGAAAAAATAGTGTTTTATTCAGATGAAGAATTTGAGAGGTTTTTTAATACATATAATTCATCTGCAATTATCTCGACATCTGAAAAGGAAGGGTTTCTATTGTTTTAATAGATGCCCTTCACAAGCTCATTAATCGAACATATTGCTCCATTTATATCAATTATAATATCATTTTCAGTATTGCGCATAATAAACCAAAACGCATTGTTTTGAAGTGCAAGAAACGAATCAACCAAATATATGAAAGGCGTATGTAACGTTACAAAATCATAAGGAACATAGTCATATAGTTGTAGGTTTGAACTATTTCGTTCTTTGACAGTAAAGTTATATATATCATAGAAATCTATGCAAAGTGTGGTCTTTATAAAGGAACTATACCAGTCAATATTATGGTAACTAGTTAAATTTAAAAGAATATACTTCCGGGGAACATTATGATTTGATAAATAATATTGGAATGTATAGTTCATCCATTCGTTGAGGCTATAACGCATACGATTAGAATTTTTTTGATAAAATTTCCAACGTGAATCATGTTCTAAGAAAGAGAAATCGGAAATTTTTCCGGATGCCTTTGAAGTAAAACTTTTATGATATACCACTGAATCTGCTACTACCCAAACCTGTTTGCCACATTCCCAAAGCTTAAGGGTATAATCGCAATCACAGCAGATATAAGGCATATCCTCATCCATTCCTCCTAATTTAGTATAAAGGGATTTATAGGTCATAAGGACTCCGCCGCATGCTGATGAAACACAAATGTCATTTTTTACTAAAGGAGATTTTTGCGATAAATCTTTCCCGATATGGGCACTGTTATAAGGTGTATATTCTATTCCATATTCAAGAATTCGATTATTAGTAGGATTAATCATTTTCGAACTGACCGCACCAATATTACTATCAGATAATAGTTTATTTAATAGCGACTCATACCAATTATTTGTAACAAAAATATCTTGATCTAATAGAGTGATAATATCGCCTGATGCATATTTTACCCCAATATTTGCAGCTTTGGAATAAAGCAAGGCACATGGAAATTTTAATACAATATAGTCTTCAAAAGATATATCTATCTCGTCTGTATTGGGATTATTGGCAACTATAATAACTTCTACATCTTTCGGAAGATATTTATGTAATAAATTTAATGAAAACAGTAATTCTTGTTTGTTTTTATAATATGGAATAATAATACTTTGTTTCATAATATCACTTCACTTTCCTAAACCATAAAAATGTATATCCACGCAAACATAAATGTTTCTTTCTTCTATTTTTTGCTGCAAGTATTTTTTCTTTTCCTTTGTTATATTCATCATCAGAAAGCAAGTTTAATACTGACATAGAGCGTTCTGTGATTTGCTTTATTAGAAAATTTGTAATATATGTCCATTTTCTTTCTTTGATTTGAGTAATCTTTAAAGTTTGCATTTTTTGTTTTTTTGCAACAGATTTCAAAGTTGAAATAGAGGGAAATCTTTGTAAGTCCTTTATTATAATAGAAGGAAAATATTTTATCCAGTATTTACTTAATAGTTGCCAGCGACTTTCAGTGCAAATGCATAATATCCCATTTGGTTTTAAAACCCTATATATTTCTTTATACATTAACGATAAGTCATCTACATGATGAATAACATTAGTCATATAGACATAGTCAAAATATTTGTCAGGATAGGGAATATTTGCATGATTCCCTTTTTTGATTGTGATATTCGGATTATTCTGTTTAGCATATGCAATCATTTCATCGCATGGTTCTACTCCGTATACGTAATAATTGGTATTTTCTTGCATCGCTTTTATATAGTTCCCTGTTCCACAACCAAAATCGAGCACTTTAAATGGCTTTTTTGGTGAAAATTGTGATACTAATTCAAAAAAGATTCGACGATTAACAGTATGCGTATGAAAAAAATGTTCTGCAATGTGTTTATAATCCAATTTTAATTTCTCCTAGAGCTCTTATATTTCTAATGGATAATCATCTATTATCTGACTTTTATTATACTACAATCCCATCAATTTTTCATCATATTATTCCACTTTTTTGCTATTCCTAAAATGAAATTTTAAATTCCACTGCCCTACAGGGCGGTAGAATTTAGTCCTGCACAGTAGATCTTTACTCTTTCATACATCAGTGTTATTGTAAAAGTTCCTTCTGACAGCAGTAGAAGGAGAATTATCATGAGTAAATATATCCCTGGAAACCAGAAACATCTAACACTTAATGACCATATCTACATCGAAAACGAATTATCCAAAGGTGCGACTTTTAAAGACATTGCGGCATTCCTTTGTAAAGATCCTACAACTATCTCAAAAGAGGTTAAATCACGACGCCTTTCTGACTGGTACCACAAAGGAACTTTCTACAATGCCAAAAACTTTTGTGTACACCGCTATCACTGTAAAAAACAAATGCCTGTGGAAAAATCATGCTCTGCGGTATTAAATGTACATCCCGTCCAACCTGCAACCAAACCTGTAAGAATTTCGAAAAGGAACGGTGCTGCAGACTTGATAAGGCGCCTTATGTATGTAATGGCTGTCCAATGAAAATCAATCATTGTACCATTGCCCATAAATACCGCTATGATGCCCGTTTTGCCGACCGTAAGTACCGCGAATTATTAAGTAGTTCCCATGCCGGAATAAATATGACCCGGCATCAGCTGCACCAAAAAGACCAGATTGTTACTCCGTTGATCGCCCAGGGACAGTCACCCTATCAGATCCTGATCAATCATCCGGAACTGGATATGTCTGTCCGCTCCATGTACACATACATCGATAAGGGACTGTTCACAGCCAGAAATGTGGATCTGAAAAGGCAGGCAAAATTCAAACCAAGAAAGTGCCACAAAACACAGATCAAAGACCGCGAAGTATTTACCAACAGAACCTATGCAGAATTCTATTCTTTGGAATGTAAGCGCTCAATATTCCAACGCTAGATTTTAATTAATGCTTGCATCATCTTTGCTAGATGCAAGCGTTTTACTACATTTTAGTTTTTGCAAACATTTTGAACTTCTTTGCTCCACGGAGTCAAAGCCTCAAGCTGTTCATCTAACATATCTTCACTTGGACGATGCTCCAAAAGATATGTCAGGCATTTATAAATGTTAAGCTCATTGGCTTTTGCCATCTCAACCATTGTATAGACCAATGCACTGGCAGTGGCACCTTTTGGAGTTGCACTGAACAGCCAGTTTTTCCTTCCAACTGTAAATGGACGTATGACATTCTCACATAAGTTATTGGAAAGACTGCAGTGTCCATCCTCAAGATATGTCATCAACGTGTCTTTCCGGTTTTGGGCATACTTCACCGCTGTCTCGAAACGGCTTCCCTTACGTGACTTCTGTTCATCAAGCCAGTTCCAGAACGCATCGAGTATCGTTTTTTCTTTTTCAAGACGATAGGCTTTTCTCTGCTCAAATGCGTGCTTCTTGTTCTGTGATCTGCGCTCGTACTCAAAAAGCTTTGAACAGAACTGGACTCCCTGTACTGCCGGATTGCTCATCACTTATAAAAAATCAAGCTGATGAAGAGATTGAAATCTCAGCCAAAAGTTCAAACAAATATCGTTATCAAGCAAATCGTGCTTTTATTATAGGTTTCATGAAAAGACTTCTTCACAAAATACTGTGTACCATCAGTACTATCGACGAAATTAACAGACTTTATTCAGAAGCTGTCCGTAACAGGTCTCAAATAATGCCAGGCCGTTCTTTCAAACGAAAAAAGAATAAAGCAAAGGGACGAACACACTTTAACAATCAAAAAGTTTCTTTTTGATTGAAATAAAAATTATACTAATTAATAGGACTTTCACGGAGTCCTTGTTAAAGTGCGTTATTTTCTGAATTACTTTATTTTTTAACTTCTATTTGATAACTTTATCTTGCATCAACTTAAGACTTTTTCTTAAGTTGACACTATTTTGACCACATTGATGTTACCCTCCAGAAATTTTGCGACTAAAACTCTTATTTATAGCTTATTTCCTGGATTCTCGGAAACATGACGAGGTTTTCGAGAATCCAGGAAATATATAGCTTTGCCTTGCAAAAAATGGATGGAATTATAATTTCATCGTACTCAGCTAAAACATTTCTCGTATTTGAAGAAGGGTTTTCATAATAGTTTTTACTGCAATAAAGAAACTGCCAATGGTAACTAAGAGAACTGTAATATTTTCAATCATCGCTTTTATTCCTGTTGATGAAATGTTATCTGTATTAAATAGCTTCATTTTCAATTTAACAAAAAGAGCATTCATAAAACTATATAAATCATTTAATTTTGTTATTACATAAATACAACTGACAAATACACCTAAACATGCCATAATAAACCAAAAAATATTTAACGATGGCATATTTAATAAATAATTCATTGAAAGTATCAATGTACAGAAAAATATTAAAAACCTAAGCGACTCATATCCAACATATTCTAATCTCTCAATCCCTTTAGCTATTAACATCCAGCACACAAATCCTATTGAAGATGCATAGGTAAAAGCCGTAGTTAAATTCTTGTCATCTTTATATATCCACGTAAAAATCCCAAATATTATTGCTGAAATTAAAAAGGCTGATGAAATTTTTAAAGAAATATTCTCATCAGATCCAAAAATTTTCTTAAAAAAATTTTTTCTAATTAATGTATCGGTCTCCATTGTCTTACCTCCTAGTATTCATTATGTATACACCTTTCGTTGCCACGATGTGTGATGAAATTTTCCGCATAAAATAATATCAGCCTGCATTAATTTACATCCGCTGCAATAACATTCAACACATATCTCTGAGCCTTTATCCTCGCCGCTATCATCGAAATTATATACACAAAAGCCAAGAAAACTATTGCTTTGCATTTTAATGTAAACATCTGCAACACAACTGACAATCCTAAATACATTATCAACATTATAATATTTACTGAGGTAAGATCTCGGCATAATAAATAATCCCGATTTGATATTTCAATCATCTTCTCTGTTTTATGCTTTTTATATATTCCGTACCACACAGCATTCTCTAGCTTCTTACGCTCTTTCTCTGATGATATTCCACTTAATTTGTCATAAATCTCCGAATATTGATATAGCACTGCCTCTCTGGTAAATCTATCATCTTTTATTTTTTCATTTTCGATATCCGAAAAGACTGTGGTTCCTGGCATACTTTTCTGCCAAAACACAATTCTCTCTTTTACTTTGTTGTCTATCACACTATCAGCTATTATCACAAAAATAATCATGATTGAAGAAGATAGAAGCGAATTGATAATTGTAGAAAACAATTGTAGCATTTCCAAATTCAAATTATTGAACGACCATATTTCTTCTATATACATGATTATCAATGATATTCCCAAAACGTATGCTGTTAATTCCTTACTTCTATAATCCTTGATATCCATTATAATTCCTTTCACCTTTAAGCAATATAAATTGCTGATACTTTATCAAAAGCCACCTGCAATGAATTCATAAACCCTTTTTCCCTATTTTTAAAAAGTATTCGTTCTGATTTTGACGTAGGAAAGCCAAACATCCCTTTATTTTCCAATTCATTTGTCTTTCGCAGAGCAAGTCCTCTTTCCAATGATACCACTTGCTTCGCATACCATAATATAATGTCTTGTCTTGTATTCATCAGCTCTGACAGAATTTGCTTTTCATAGCCCTCTTCCCATATGCATGTATTTGCAACAACAAAATCAAATTTTCCAATACCAGGAGACTTACATATTGTCCCCACCTCACCAACATGTCCAGTGATAAACAGACCGTTGAAGTCATCAATTGTATTACATTTATAACAAAATATATTATTAATATTCTTTTCAAAGATGTGCCACCTTGATGGTGACACCCCGGTTATCATACCAATAAACTCCCTTCTGGCAGCCAATTCGTCTTTACTACATACAATACCATTCCCATTTGTTACAATCCATTCCACCTAATTTAACCTTCCTTTCTGATGAACTACCGCTTCCATATCCACCATAGCCCGTTTCCTTTGGTAGCTTTATAACTCCATTTTTAGTGTTGTAAGCAGCATTCATTTTTTCCGTTTTCATATACTCTATAAGCTTATCTGATCCACCACTTGTTGCTCCGCTTCCTGTATTATCAGATACTAAAAACTCCTTCATATATGGATCTTCCAAAGCATCAAATATCTTCTGAGCACTTTCCAGCTTTCCATGATGAGGTAATTGAATCAGGTCATATTTATCAAGATCATGAAGATATACCGGGGAAGCATCGCCACATAATAAAACTTCCGATGCATCATCAATCTTAATATTTAGTTGGACACTAGCTGCATTCATAACCGTTTCGTCGTCTATTTTCGCACCCGCGCTTTGCTTTTCAATTGCCTCAGCAACTACTGCTGCAAACTCATCCACTGTTGGTCCCACTATTTTACCCGTTGACACTTTTGTATCTACCTCTGCATTCTTTACAGTAAATTCATATTCTTCTGCCTTTTCCACAATCTCCTTAATATTATTGAACAATTCCAATATATGCTCACGAGTTGCCTTTTCAGTTCTCCTGTCATCATCTAATATATCCAAAATCTCCTTAGTTGCCTTAAGATATAATGAAGTATACAACGTAACTGTATACTTATTCTCATATAGATACTCCATTAATGCTGATATACCATTGATATGATCTGAATCATTATGTGAGATTACGATATGTACATCCTTTATTGCTAAATGCTTTTTCAAATATGCTTCTACCTCATCAGCATGTCTCTGATGGCCACAATCATACACTATCAGGCTAGTATCATCTAATAACATAATACAGTCCCCGTATCTTGTGTCCATATCATCATCGTAATGACTTAAAGCTTGTAATTTCATATTCTGTTCCTCCTTGTTCATGAAATTTTTCGATTCATTAGCACTCATCCGTGTCTTTTGCTAATAAAACAATAGCACCTTTTTCTATACAAGTCAACATGCTAAAACGATTTTTTCGTTTTTATCTAACCTTTTTTATTTGTAAACTTATATTTTCATCATTTTAAATTGACAAAAGCGTTTTTTTCGCTTATTATAAATAAGCGAAGGAGATTAATATGTTAATTAATTTTACTGTTTCAAATTTTCTTTCTTTTGATGAAAAGCAAACATTTTCAATGGAAGGAGGAAAAGCACGAAAGCACTCAAAACGATTATATAAGGACTCTCACGTAAAACTCACCAAATGTAAAGCTGTCTTTGGAGCTAACGCTTCCGGTAAATCAAATTTAACTAAGGCATTTGAATTTGTACAGGATATCATTCTAGATAAAATGCCAATTGGTTTTACGACAAAATATTTCCGACTCAAGCCGAACAATCAAGAGCTTCCATCAACATTTGAAGTTGAGTTATTATTGTCAAGAAAACGGATTGTTTATGGTTTTTCTGTTTTACTTAAAACCGGAATAATATTAGAAGAATATCTCTATGAAAAAACTTCAGATTGCACAAACAAAAACCTCTATAACAGAAACACCACTGATTCAATTTTCACGGTAGGTGATTATTTTAGGAAAAGCAGTTCCAAGGAAAAGCTTCTCACATATGGTGAAGACAGCTCCTCTGATGCGGAAATACTATTTCTTTCTATAATAAATCATGGTAAATCCAAGATGTACGAAGATAATCCGGAACTAAAGATACTGCAAGATATTTATCGCTGGTTCAGTAGAAGCCTGAATATCAGCTACCCAAACAGTATTATTACCGGATACCCTTATTTTTCAAATTCGAATCTCAATGAAATAGCAAAACTACTGAATGCACTCGGCACTGGAATCAGTGACCTCAGAATAGTAACTGTTCCTCAAGATGTTATAAAAAGCCGTGTTCCAGAAGACGTGTACGATAAGGTTCTATCTGATCTCGAACGAAAAAAAACAAAGCTTCCAAACAAGCCAATTACATGTATGCTTCGTTCATATAAAGAATTTTACACTTTTGAGCTAAATGAAAATAATGAATTAATAATTAAAACAATTGAATTCAGTCACGAAAAAGAATCTATATACTTTTCTTTGAATGAAGAATCTGACGGAACAGCCAGAATTCTAGACTTAATTGAAATATTGCTAAAAATATCTGATAATAAGACTTTGATCATTGATGAAATAGACAGGTGTCTCCATCCTGCAATCACAACTAGGATTATAGAATTATTTTTGAAAATTGCTGAAGAACGAAACACTCAACTAATTGTTACCAGCCATGAATCACGGCTCTTGGCTACTGAAATACTTAGAAACGATGAGATATGTTTTATTGTAAAAAATAAAGATGGCGCTTCAACCTTAAACCCGCTCGAATGCTATCAATTACGTGCAGACAAAAAAATTTATGCGGCAATGTTTGACGGAACACTTCCAGATGTTCTTCCAGCATATGACTCCGATAAAATGGAAAATATTTTGAAAGATGACAGAGCAGTTTTGAGACTATGAAGAAAAGTCTGTAAATAATAATCTTCTATGATAATGATTGAGCTGGAAGCACTAAATCGGAGCTTCCAGCTCTTGTTTTATATATACGACATGATTTTGGGTATGTCAAGAGCGGACGTCAAAAACGTCCTTCTCATCATGTATACAGATTCTGTTATTCCGGGAGTCTCCCCTCATACATAATGATGAGTTCACCGTAGACCTGTCCCCAGTTTCGAATGCTCATAGTCCATTTTTAGTAGCGTAAGCGCTCAATATTCCAACGCTAGATTTTAATTAACGCTTGCATCATCTTTGCTAGATGCAAGCGTTTTACTACATTTTAATTTTTGCAAACATTTTGAACTTCTTTGCTCCACGGAGTCAATGCCTCAAGCTGTTCATCTGACATGTCTTCACTTGGACGATGCTCCAAAAGATATGTCAAAAAGCTTTGAACAGAACTGGACTCCCTGTACTGCCGGATTGCTGTAATCATACTGCTTTCCTTTTGGAACCGCATCAATGAAGTATCTTCTCGTATGCGCCCAGCAGGAACAGCGCCTGATACCAGGGATATTATTATAACCCTGATAACCATCCGTTTCCAGGTATCCGTCCGAAAAACCATCAAGGAAATCAACTGCATTGTATCTTGCCCTTGTTTCAGTGTAATGGTAAAGGACGATAGGTGGCAGTCCATTTTCACCAGAGCGAAACAGCCACATGAAAGAATCAGTTTCGGGATTTCTTTCAGGCTCCTTCAGTACCTGTATCTGAATATTCTTGCTGTAAGAAACCATGATTCTGGTAATATGGAAACCGGTATTCCGGAGCGGAAACCATCTTTGATTGGCTTGTTTACAATTGATAAGGAATTGAGTAAATGTCAAGCCCAGAGCTGCTTTGCGGGGCGTAAGCTGGCTTTACATTTGTGAGATTTCTTATATTCTACATAATTGCCAATCGGTTTCCTAATAATCGGACAGTATGGACTTGCTGACCAGAACATTCATGTATCCGTGTTTCATCTGCCATGTAAGCTGACGCACTTCCTGACTTGAACGTGGCCAGCGGAACCTGCCTTTTACTTCCATGCGTTTATACAGGAGTACAAAGCCATCATTTTCCCATAGAAGTGCCTTTACCCAGTCACAATATAAAGCTCGCCGACAGCTGCTATATCGCCTAGCATGAAAGCTCCGCAAGTATTTGGATTGTTTTAGCAAGAAGCAGTGGATCCGTTTCGTTTGAAATGCGCAGATTCATGTTTCCAATCATTAACTCCATTGCGGCTGTATCAGTATTTTTATTCATGTCAGTGGGAACCGAAATGGAATTCATCTCAATTTTTACAACTTCCTGATGAGAATGTTCATAAGTTGACATCTGATTTTTCTCAAGAATATCTCCGCAGCCATTCTTGCGGAGACGCTTAACCCAGTTGTAAAAGGTGCCTGGATTAATGTCATTGTTTAAACACCACTGATGATCAGACAGTCCGCTTTTGCGACATTCCATGATCAGGCGGTATTGTTCTTCGACTGGTACTCTTGGTGCTCTCATAGCTTTTACCTCATAATAATCAGAGTAAAATGCTAGCATCTAGCAAACATAAGTATGGTAAAATACTAGCATTTCCTGATACTTATTATGAGTTGATAATTAACTGGTTGCAATCCGTCGAATTATTTTGCGCTTACGAATAACAGAATCTATATGCATGATAAGAAGGACGTTTTTGACGTCTGCTCTTGACATGCCCGAAATCATGTCGTATATATATATCAAAAGCTGGAAGCTCCAATTTAGCGTTTCCAGCTCAACCATTATCTATAGAAGATTATTATTTACAGACTTTTCTTCATAGTCTCTTAAACGCCGTCGTTTACGCACGGTTATCAGCAACCTGATCATGATGGCAGGCCATATAACCATGCATGCACGCCAGTTGATAATCAGTCTCGGAAAAAGCAACGTCTGGCGGCATATATTTTCTGATATCTGCCAGAAATATGCTGTCACAGATGCATAAGTAACAAAACAACTTTATAACAGGCTTATTTCGTGTACCCTTTTTTCCTAATGAGCGCTTGGAGTCACGACATTGGTGTCGAAAAAAGACATTGAAGTATGTTTTTATCATGAAACCAACTTGCCATTGGCAGGTTGGTTTGCTTAAAAGATAAACTTCACGGATTCAGGTATTTTATAAAATTTTAATGGTGTCTGCCCCCAGCGCTACTATATTTGACACATATGTTTTCTCTTTGCAGTCACTACTCTCCAAATCGATTTCAACATCAGCATATTCATAAAACCTTTTCGTTATATTCGTAATATTAATAGCATATGGTATAGTATTTGTTAAAAAAATAACAGGTATTTTGTTTTCTTTTGCAATATCAACCAATTCCTTCACTTTATTGATTTCTGTCTCATTTGTAAATACATCTAAAGACGAATGAAGAGAAATTATAAGCCATCTATATCTTTTATTCGCTATTTTATTTAAATATAAATCACTCATATTACCATCAGTCCATATTTCATTTATGAAAACATTTTCCACATTATTATACGATGAAATATCTTCCATATAACGTAAAAACAATATTTTTTCTTCTGGAGAAATACACTCAAAAACTAAGCTCTTTAGAAAGCCTATTTCATCCGTCCTATTGGAAGCGGAAATTAGTATACTCTTCCTATCTTTTAATGCATCATACACATTTTTAAATAAATTTTCACTATCGAAAAAATTTCTTAAGTCTTTTTTTTCTACATTTTCTATTCTTAATTCAAACTGTCTTGTAGCTGATGCCTCATGAACATTAATATAAAATATATGATCTAATAATAATTTTATTCCATTATATACTTCTCGGCAATCATTTTCTAGTGCCTCCTCACATTGTTCAAAATCATATAAATTTGTATTTTTAAACTCATACCATCCACACTTTGAATGTAATCTAAAACTTTTCTCTCTTATAACTGCAGTATATATAGGTAATCTAAGCAAACAACTAATGAATTGATATTTACATTCTCGTAAACAATAATTCTCCATAATATTTATGACATACTTCTTGGGTCCACCTATTTTCGCTAATTCATAGTTTTCTTCATACAATATTTCAGATATTTTCTTATATTTATCACATTCGTTAATTTTACAATTAACATAATCGTTATATATATCAATTATATCTTGATATATTTGACGCTCTACATCTTTATTTAATGTATTAGATATACAAAACTCATTTTCACCTTTTATAAATACTGGATTTTGCATATATCTTTTATCAACATCATTTTTTTTACGACATATTGATTCATATATATCGGAAACAGAATGCTTATATCTAAAACAAGCATCGCAAAAGTTCTGATAGAAATAAGTTGTAGTATATGCTGAATTTCCTAATGCAGTTGCATATATCTGAGCAATAATATTCTTCGAGCCACTAAATTTATTTTCAAACACTGGTTCTCCTAATCCCGAAGTTGACTTAGTCCTGCAAGCATTACAAACTAATAGTACATTATTTGATTTATATTCGTAATCTGTTATACGGCATAAATTATATAGCTTATACATGTCTTCGTAATAAGATGAATCAATGTTTTTGTCTACACTTGTGGAGGAATCAACACATACAATAAAATTTCGTCCATCATGATAACAACCATGCCCTGTGTAATAAATAATAGCAGTATCCTCTTTAGATATCTTTTTTAGAAAACACTCTACTTTAGACCTTATCTCTTCATATTTATATTTAAAATTATTTCAATTTTATATTGCATTAATTCAAATTTATCTTTTATAGTTTTTACTTCATCCTCTATACCCGATAAACTTAGAGCTGTATTAATATAATCATAGTTTGCGATTAATAATAATCTATTCATTTTCTCATATCTCTCTATTCTTTTTAGTGCAAGTTTAACAAAAAGCCTTGATTTTACAGCATTTGCTAAACCGTTAATAGGTTATATATATTTACAAAACAGAGTTTTTTGGATATGAAACGACTTCTAAGAGTCCATTTCTGATGATTTTAGGTACAAGAAATAAAACGTCGTTTGTTTTTCTTTATGACTCCTTCTGACAGCAGTAGAAGAATCATTATGAGCAAATACTTTCGTAAGTAGGTAATAATCCGTATCTGTTTATTACCATTCTTTTCTGATACACTCTTCTCATCAAATGAGAGGAACTAATTTTAACTTCTATTTGATAACTTTATCTTGCATCAACTTAAGACTTGTTCCTTAAGTTGACGCTATTTTGACCACATTGGTGCCTGACCCCCACTGTGGAATCCAAGTATTATACAATAAAATCTCTAATCTTTTGAAATAGAATTACATAATCATTATAAATATCGTCCGCTGCTTCGATAGAATCAATGTATTTATTTAACAAGCCAGATGCAAATGTTTCACTAGCATCATCTTCTCTCTGAAATAGAGTTATTCCCCATTCTTCTTCTATTTTCAATACAAACGCCCGTATATTATCTTTATTCATAGCATAATGTATATTTTGTGCCGCTTCTCCAGCATAAATATCAAATTCTACATTATCTAGTTCTGGACGTGTTGGTTTCTTTTGAGACTTAAATTTTTCTTTCATATTAAAATATATATTACTTTGCACATTAGATAAACTCTGCTTCAATTCATAAAAGTACTCATCCAAAAAAGTATTTATTGTTTCCTCATCCTTTCCGGTTATCTTATTCAAAAATTTTTTCAATTTATCCATTTCTGAAAACAATACCGATTCAATGCAATATCCATTATGTGTATGTGCCCACGATGAGTTGCCCAGTCTGCGCAATATATCGCTATTAATAAATTTTGTATTAGCGGCTTCTGTCGAATAATCCTTATCAAAAATAACAGCATATTTACAACCTTGCACTGCTTGGGAAAGTAATTGCTTATTAGCCATAATTTTCAAATTCATATTGTCTTTTCCTCGAATATACCAAAAAGATATTTTTGAGAAATCTATTGCCAAAGGAGAATTTACTCGTTTAAAAGCTTCATTCATAGCTTTTAAATATGCTATATCATCATCCCCTTCCGTAAAAATAATACGTTTATTTTTTTGTAATCTTGTTAAACCAGTTATCACACCCCCCAGTGAACTATGTAATACATCTATGTTTATATCATTTAATGCTTCTATATGACCAATATTTTTGTTTTCTGAATTAATAAATATAATGTCCTCTGCTGCTAATTCAGAAACAAAATTATCATTGTGAGTGATAACAAACACCTGTACATTTGATATTTCCTTCAAACAATCAAGTAATTTATTTTGTATTCTTGGACTAATATGAGAATCCGGTTCATCAATTAACAGGACATTCAATGCATTATCCATAATTGCCATTGAAGAAAAAATTTCAGCAACCTGTAAAAATCCACTTCCCTGTAATCCCACATCTATCTTTTTTCCATTTTGAGTTACATATAAATTAATATATTCTTCTTTCTCTCTTGCAGTTCTAGTTGGTACTTTAAAATCAAAATCACAATCCAATACTCTTTTCATCCGTTCAGTTAATAATTCTATGTCACTTGACAATATCTTATTTCTCAAAACTTCATGTGATCTACCTTTTTCAATTTTTTTTCGGATCTGTCCCGGAAACATATAAGGCTCTTTCGCCAGTACTTTTGCAACGGGTTCTGTTTGTTGTATAAACAAAAATTCTGTCAACTTTGTACCAATTGAATCCATTTTCTCTTTAAACGCATCGAACTGCTCTGGTGCCATACGTTGTACTCTAACATACGCATTTTCTATGGATGGTTTCGTTAAAGAAAATGTTAAATAAAAATTTTCCTCTGAATTTTCTTCACTAAATTCAACTCCTATTTCACACGTTCTTTTATTCCCGTAAAACAGATCCTCATCTTTTGTAATTCGCAAAAAGTACAATTCATCAAAACTTATGTATAACGGAACCGATTGACTATAAAAATTTTTCTTATTACTGGTCAAACTTTCGTTATAGCATTTTTCCCATAAAAGAAGTGCTTCAAATATTGTTGATTTTCCGATATTATTTTCCCCAATAATCACATTAAATCGTCCACCAAACTTAATCTCAACGGTATCTTTATAGCTCTTAAAATCTTTTAACATTATTTTAGAGATGACCATATTCTTCCCCCATTACTGAATTTTTTTAATTCTAATTCGTATATATTATATACATCATATTAACATATCTTAACAATTAGCAAAAGCATCAAAAATACCACGATAGAGTAAACTTATTGTCAGTTGAGAAAGAATAAAGAGCTCTGTTTATTGTAAAATATAAATGTAGTTTATGCAAAAAGGTCTTGCAAAAAACACTCTTCTATCTCCCGGATACGCTCCGCACTTGCAAGCATGCCATAGTACTGCGGGAAAATCCGCAGATTTCCATCTGTTTCCTGTACCTGTTTATGCAGTTTTTTAAGAATTTTCCTGAATACCGCATTGACACCAAGCAATAACAGACCGGCAGGCAAAATCAGATACCCAAACATCGGATACATCATGATCAGCAAAACCAATGCTCCGATCAGACGGATCAGCCCCCCTTTCACCGTGCCTGTCACCTGATATTTCTTAGGACCAAAGATAAAAAATTATTTTTGATAATCTTTGTAATTCTTAATTTGCTCTATCATCTCGTCTAATTTCTCATTTGTAGAACCATCATAAATATCTGATTTTGAGATATCGTCAAGCTGTTGTTCTATTTTGCCCCAGTCTGGATTGTTGTTATCTATTGCTTGCTGGATAGAATCAAGCTGTTGCTGGATCTTGATAATATCAGAATTATCATTTTTCTGCCAGATTGCAATTCCAAGAGTAAGTGCTAAAGCTAGGTAGGCTGGAATAAGCGACCACTTGAAGTTGATTTGTTCTCTTGTCTTAAACTTATTCTTGATAAATGCATCAAGTTCAGGATTTCCATATATCTGTTTACAAATAAACTGTGAACAGATTAGCTCATTTGCCTTGTTGTATTCAAAATAGTAGTCAATATAGTTTCTAAAATCTTTAACATAATCCGTTTTCACATTTGGATACAAGGATTTTGATTCATTTATATCTACTTTGTATAAGCCATCAGGTGTCGGATAAGTAATAGCTATTTTCTTGTGTGTTTTTCCATAGGTAGTTTCATTAATCGGTTTGTATTCAAAAAATGGTTCAAAGTCAGATTTTGAAAGTTGTTTATCCACTTCCAATACAAGACCTTCCAATTTTAGAAATTGCCAAATAGTCAGGAATTCTTTTATGTCAGAAAATGAGTTATTGATATTAATTCCATCAAAAAAGTCATATTCATATTTGGTAGAATTATCTACAACTACAGTATATTTTGATCCATTCTTTGCTATAGTTGGTTCTACATCTTCGAAATCTTCTAATTTGGGTATATTGGGTACAAACTGTGGAAATAAATCATTGTTACATAATAATTGATTACTTTCTCTAAAGGTTTTCTTTAAGCGCTTATAGCAATTGCCTTTCTCACTTTCATTTAATCGGTTTAGAATATCGTTTTCATCTAATTTTCTATATGTACTTAAATCAAAGACTTTTAAGTAGGTGCTAATATCGGTTATTTCGCCAGAAGCTATTTTCTTTATAATCAACTGCTGATGCTTATTGAATTTCATATCGTTCACCTTCTTTAGTTGTCAGGTTTCATATCATCTGGAATTTGAAAAAGTCTCATTTTAGGGCAGTTTATCTATAATTGTAAGTTTCTTTATCGTTTACACCAACTTCGATTGGTTTCTAATCAATTTTATTTTACTTTATGCATAACGCCACCCGAATCTGTTCCATATCCTCTTTTAAAATAAGATAACTTCTAAGTTCTCCATCCGATGTCTGATTACTCTGATCTGAAATAAAAGCAAGCTTATGTTCCAGTTTTTCACACAATTGCTGCAGAGATGTATCATCCTGTTCCATGCCGTATTTCTTTGTTCTTAAAATAGCACGCTGTAACCTCGTTTTAAAAACATAGGGTCTTACTTTATTCATCTGTACCAATTCGTCCCATATTGTTATCATTTTTTCTCGCATGATATACCTCCTTTGCACATGATATAAACTTTTCAGCTCTCTCAAGCCAGATTCCTATATCATATATCGTCATTTTCTCACAGGAACTTGACTTTCCTGTAATATATAAACGATTACTATATAATTTCATATATTCCTTCACCGGAATGTAAAATATGCCCTCCAGCAGGCGATTCGACGTTTCCACGCAAGTGATACGTCCAAATATCTTTTCTCCAAAGAGAAAATCAACCGCTATTGCCGTGTTTCTGATTACCGATGCGAGAACTGAAAGCTCATATGTAATATCCAGATATTCATCTAAAATGTTCTCACGGATATCGTTACAGATTACGCTGTAATCCATTAAGTCCTGTAGTACGCCACTATATTCCGGAAGCGACTTCAATATATTCTGCATGAAGAGATTTCTTGAATATAATTTATGCCCTTCCAGCTTCAAGTGCCACAGGAAATAAGCCCCCTTATTCCCCATCTCGGTAATCTTGTTCATCTGATACAAAGAAATCCAATCTAACGGAATATGCAATTCTGCAGACAATTGTTGCTTCAATTCCGTATACTCCATGTCGCTGCAATCCTGCACAATAATAAGCAGATCAATATCACTGTAACAATCCTGTTCTCCTCTTGCATAGGATCCAAACAGCCAGACTTCTTCAATCCGTTTATCATGATTTATGTAGTACTGTGTGTCATCAATCTGAAATATTATCATCCATCCACCTACGATCTGCGATTAATATACCGAAAAACAGCCGCTACGAAAAAGCCAACAAAAATCACGCCTATCCCAGCCTCAGAAACAGAAGCGAACTCATATGCCCATGAATTCGGAAACGTATAGGAAGCAACCGGACTCATCGTAAAGAAATTGGACAAACTGATATATAAGCCATCATACCAGCGCAGTGCTTTTCCCTCACGCAATATTGGCATCTGCTCATAAATGATCCAATACAGTGTTACCACAATGCACATATTTCCAATCAGTCTTCCCAGTCTCTCTCCATATCCCCACAAAACATGATTCAATTTACTTAGCAGGAAATGAAAAAGTCCACTGCATTCATCCCATACATTATATTTATTATAGTAATAACCGCCATCCTCTGTTTTCGAATGATGGAATTTCTTCAGATAATATCTTTCATTCGCTCTCTTCTCTTCAAAATAATATTTGCGGAAATTCTCATCATCCCCTGCATGAAGTGCCTCTAATCCAAGATTCCGACAAAGATCCCTGGTCAGATTATGCCATTTTCTTGGAAGATTATTCTTGATCGCATCATATGTAATATAACACTCCTTAAACTGTGCATATAAAAATTCGCAATCTACAAACGTCGCTTCATCAAAATTACAGTCAATAAACACCGCACCTGTAAAATCACAATAGTTAAAACATGTCCCTTTAAAATAACAGGATATAAATACCGAATGTCCCATATTGATGTGCGTAAATTTGCTCTTTTTGAGTCCAAGTTTGGAGAAAACACAATTATCAAACCTAATGTTGTCAAAAACAGCCTGCGCATCCCAACGATAGCCTGCAAACACAATATCTGTATATCGATTCTGTTTCAATTCTGGTTTTGTAATAGAAACAGCTTCATTGTTTTTTCCGCATATTGCTCATAAGGTATTTTATTCTGAAAATATTGCTGCATATGGGGTTCCTCTTTTATTATTTATCACTTCGTTTATAAAGTACTTCCGGAACTTAATTAATCACAGATCCGTAAGTAGGTAATAATACTTTGCATCATTCAAGCTTGCATAAAATTGCCGGTGTCAGGCACCCCATGCATCTGAAATTTCTAGTGCCTAACCCTTTCTACATCTGATTCTGGTATATTCATAGCTTTCAGTGTCTGATTGACAGTCCATTTCATTGTTTCCATCAGATTTTTCATAACTATTCATCACATAGCTATTACTTTTTTTCTAAATTCTTCTTCTGAACTTGCAAACTGATAAGGAGCATATTCTCCATATGCAGTAGGCCTACTTATTGTAACAAGCTGTACACCTTTCTGCGCCACAACAGCGTTCAATTCTTTTTTCATTTGAACTAGATGCTTTCCATGTGTTGTTTTAATGGCGTAGCATCCTTGTTTTTTAGTATCCTTAGCAATTAAGTAACACATTGTTCAACACCTCCTCAAATTCCATTACATTCTTTATTTTCCCAGCTTCATATGCCTTTCTCATTATCTTACCAACATTATCCGAAAAATTTTTCTTATACAGATATTCATGAAGCCAATTATTCAATTGACGGTCATACAACGTATTAAATTGAATCTCTATCGGGTAATAACTATTATCTTTTTGAAAATATAAATGAACACCTCTATAACCATCATCGTCAGATTTTCCTTTTGACATATCTGCAACATGAAACATACAATCTGTACTCATCTCCAAAACATCTTCATAGTTATCACAAAAAGCTCTAAATCCTAAAATGTCATTAAAAACTTTTCTAACTTGATGATCCGGATAATGTCTTGCGTACTTACCTCCGCTATATCTTTCGTCGATTGATTATATATTTTTTAGTTTACCATACCATAGGCTTGATAGCAACACGGCATGTGATTGTTCATAGAACTTTACTTCTGCACTGGAATTTATTTTTTCAAGTTAGCCTCTACAATCAGCCCCTACTCGACAATGTCTTAATTTATTCTTTTCCAGATTTCGGATTAGAAATTCACCAGTGTCTATAATATACCCATAACAGTGGACACGCGAATTAGGCATTCTTTCTCACCTCAATTTTAACCTTGTCATTCTTTCTGATGATTTATTTCCAAAAGCTTGTGTATAGTCTTTACAATCACGATTCCAAAATCAATAAAGAAGTCTTTCTTGTCATCAGTGAATGTGCTTCTTTCCTCAATAGAATGTTCAGCAGAATGTCTGAAGCACTGTAATATTTTCTTGTATTTCTTAATAATATCATCGTTTAAAAACTCTTCACAGATCTCCGAATAATCAAGCTTTAGATACTTGTCATCCTTTTTCAGTAAATTTTCAATAAGGTTAACAATTTCAGCCAGTTTCTCATCTCTGCTCATCGCTTGAAATTCAGCATCTCTTGTGGAAATCCTTCTGAATTTTGCTTCAAGCTCTTTGCCAAAATCTATGTATTGATTCTTCTGCTTAAAAGTAAAGCTTCCAACAAACGTTCTGCGAATAGCGTATCCCTCTGTTCCATTAGATTCTTTTCCATCAGCGATCAATCGTGTTCGTATTTCGCGATTCACAAAATCATAGGTATCTTCCGGCGGGCGCTCAACCGCTATTTCAGTAATATTCCTTAAATCCTCTTTATCCTTACAGTAAGCAACAGCTGGATATTCAATATATTCTCTCCAACCATTACGGTCGCTCTCTTTCTGATCGTAATGCCAGATAAGATATGCCATACTGCGATTTTCAGATTCAAGCTGAAGCTGTTTATTGATTATTTCCTTAGCACTTTCTGCACTTACCAGGTGCGTAGTCATGTTTTCCTGCGTGTGCCGCATCTCTCCCGATAAAAGATAAGCATGCTCAGCGTCATCAAACTTCTGGAACAAGTCTTCTTGAACCGCATATTTAATACAGTTCGGGCAGTAGACGGTGATAAAAGGGATTGTATGAGGCGAAAGCGTTGCCGTCGCTTCCCTTCCACAAAACGGGCAAGATAAAGAAATATTTGATTTTTGTAATTGCCCTTTTCTTGATTGTTCCCGGATTGATGGAAACGGATTATACAATCTTGCCATTATATGTTCACCTGCCTTTTTATATCTTCCAGATATCTGAAGACATTTTTCTCCTTTTTTCACTTATGGTATTTCCCTAATACTCCCCTCCGAAAACCGCAGTTCCATGTCGCAGATCTCCAGTGCGGCCTTTCTGTGGGTTACGATCAGGACCGTCTTTTCTGTCATCTCGCGCAGATTTGACAACACCTTTTTCTCCATCCGCTCTTCTCCCTTTTTTGTTTGCATTCCAAACGTCACAACTTCCCTGATTGTTCCGCTCATCAGTGCATTTTGCTGCGGTACATAAGCAAATAAACTGCGCCACTCCGAAGTCATCGGCTCCGTTCCTGTCCGCCCCCCCCTGTTGACTTTGGTTAACAGTGCCTGACCCTTTCTACTTCCAAACCACCGTACCCGAGTTTGCCAAGCTCTGCCACCATAGTGTTCAGTGAACAATGCTTTCCATCTGCATCTTTCTCAGCATACAAATCTGATACTGACTGTAATAAATCCTCCGATATGGCATCTATGTTCAAATCCGGTTTCTTCCTTGGCTTACCGGCTACCCATGTACGTCTATTCATATTGTATTTCTACACTTTCCTGAATCTACTCTCTCTTCTTTACAAATAAGCAAATAACACGCTCTGCATCACCACACATCTCTTTCGGAAACACATTTTGTTTTGGCATATTGAATTCCCGTACCACCAAATATTGATTTCCATTGAATACCGGAGCTTGTTCTGGCCATACAGCTTTACACTCTGTTCTAATCATCTCAGCCTTTGTGGTGATTTCATTCTCATAACTTACCGTGTCTTCATTGACTTCTATTCCGCATATCTTAAGAAACTCTCTTCCCAGTTCCTTTGCTTCATCTGTACCATAATAACTATGTAAATAGACAGCCGGATTATTCGTATTTATGATTTCTGATACCATTACTTCTTTGCCATCTACAATATACGTATGCATAGATGGCCTACATTTTTCCAGTTCTTTTACTAAATTATCTTCTGATTTGCGAGAGTCTCTTTCTTTCCTCCACTCAATCCACTGTTGTTCCTTCCCCAGATAAAGTGCCATAGTTCTATTAGAAGACGTGCCTGATTCAATATTATCAAATAAAAACACTATTTTCTCAATTACTTGATTATCAATGCAAAATTTTCCATCCTCATTTTTTGACAATTCCCTACGATATAGTGATTTCTTGTCTCTTATATAATGAGTTTTTAAATGTACCATGTAAATACTGCTCAAAACGGCGTCCTGCTCTTCCTTATCCTTTGGTACATATAGCGTTTTCTCCTCTGACAATTGAAAGTACGGATCATTTTGAATTTCCTCAAATTCCAAAGCTTGATGCCGATTAAAAATAGTGTAATAAGAATGCCATTTTCCTTCATCAATATTATAAAAAATCAAATTATGCATAAAACGGTATACTGCCATTGATTCAAAATCATCAAAGACAGTTCGATGATCTACATCCATAAGTGCAGACTTATGTAACTCCATAAGATTCATTATGGTTTTCCAATCATTTGAACTAATCAGAGAACATAAAGAATCACTCAATAATCCTTTTTCACATTGGCGCTCAACATTTGCAACTAATTTAAAAATATCATCATACTCATTATCACCATACCATGATCCATCTTCCTTCTGTAGAATATAATGCTCTTTTTCCTCGACAAAATAATCTTCCCTCGTTGTTTCTTGACCTAATTCTATTTCTTTTTCTGTCAACGTAGTAATATTTTTATTTCTACTTGAAGCAATTGTTCCCCTGGATATAATTTCTAAAATCATTTCTTCATTATCTCTAAAAATCCGACATCTATAAACAGATGGTGTACTCGGCATTCTATAGACCTGATATACCCATGGTGTTTCCAGTGCAATAGGATAAAAATTTTTTCTGTTTTCCTCACACATCTTAAATTCTTTTAAATCACGAGAACAATATGCTATCTCATCCAACCATCTCTTCATCACAAATGCTGTATCTTTTTCCGGATCTATAGATGATTCCACCCATTTTTTTATCACATGGTTCTGAAACCACCCAACAACGCCTTCGTCCCTAAGCCCCAATACATTCACACCGCAATTTCGTTTTTCAAGAAGCATGATACAAAGCCCTAAGGTAACCCTATTTATCCCTTTCCCGCAAACACTCTGCATCCAATACTTATTTATCACCGAAACAATATCATTTTTATTCACAGACTTTCCATTCAATGCCCGTAATTTCCCTTTAACAATTTTCTCGTCATTTCGGCAGAAAGGATTTATTGCATGAAATTTTCCATTACTCTTAACAATTGTATTTTGGATAAAAACATTTCTGCACCCATCATCAAACAACAATTCAAGAAACTCTATCGGCGATTCCTTTAACACTGTTGAAAAATCCAACAGTTCGTCATCTCCATCAAGTGCTATTTCTACGAATGCACCAATTTGCTCATTTCTTCCGTTTGTTTCGTACTCAACTGTACAGTTATACTTATCGACAATATCCTGTGTGAAATATGTTTTTTTCTCATGCCTAATCAGTACAGAATTCAGACGAGAATTATGAAAAATCATCACTCCGTTTTGTTTATAATTCAACATATCTTTCGTATCTATAATTTCATGCGTACCATCCATATAGTCAATAAATCTTAAATTATGCTCCTCAACAAGACTTTTGACCAGATTTTCATCCGTTGTTGTTTTGAAAATCTCGACCGCTAACTGCAGCATGCAAATATGATATTCTTTTATCTTGTTTTTAATAAATTCCTGATCCGAAATCACAGCAGCAATTAGATGATTCACTGGAAAAAGTTTTCCCTCTTCATCTTCAATCTTAAAAACGAAACTTATCTTTCCAATATCTTCTACAAGTTTCTTGAACTCGTCCTGTTCAATCTTTGTATCTGTCTGATGTTCACCCCGCTCCGATACAATTCATTTAAAAAAGCAATCGTCAAAAGATGTCCATTTTCATTAGTGTCTGCTTCCTTTGCAATTTGGGCTATTGAAATGAATGCCTGTTTTATCACTTTAGGCACATCACCGATGACATCTTGAGGAAGAATCTGTTGATATACAGCCAACGTTTCGCAAAATAGATCTGCTACCTTTTTTCGATTTAACACAATAAATTCTGTCTGTAATTCAGACAAAAATATCATCGCTTTATTACAAAGTTCAATTTCATTTGTTTTTGCCTGGATTGCATCCAGGTAACTTAATAATTGTTCTTCCATTCTTCTCCTTTGTAGGTAATCATCAATAGAGCCTGCACAACACTTTTCTCTTCATTAGATTGTATTTTTTCCACAATCGTTCCAAGAAAGTTCTTCTGCATTTGTACAAACAATTCCATGTCTATTTTTTTATCCTGTATCAGTAAATACAATTCATGAATAAAGTTTGAGAAATTAATAGTATTTACTGGTATCCGTTCAAATAATTCCTGTTCCAGTGCTGTTTTAAACATCGTGTTGTTTTGAAAAACATAACGATAAAACTTTCGAAAATTATTACCTCTTCCAATCGTACTTTCAAAGATCAGCTCTGCGTATTTTTGAAAATACAATATTGCAGCATCTGCATAAGTACGAGTCCCGAAAACAAATCCAACATTAGAAATATCAAACTCATTTTTCTGCAGATAATTTTGAATATCTCTACGTCTCTCTGCTTCTGTCAAATAACCTCTATAATCATTTTCCTGAAGGTCATATGTAAATTTATCTTTCCTCAATATAGTAGTTCTCTCTTCATGCGTCAAAGAGCTAATTTTGCCGTAAATTTTACTCTTTTCTTGATTAATTGGAAGCCCATAGGACAAAAGCGTGTTTTCCATATCCTTATATAGCATCTCTCCATCTTCTTTTTCCTGATAAAACGCAACAATATCATCCACATAACGATAGATATGGATTTTTTCCATATTATGCTCTGCATATATTTTCTGAAGAATCTGATCCAAATACATTTCTGCTATGATTCTTGCATATGCAGGTCCTTGCGGAACACCTATACGATTATCCTGATTTACTCTCCGCATCAATTGTTCATTATATCGAATCAGAAAACGAAACATGTTCTTCGACTCTACATCTAATTTATCTTCCAATGCTTGATATACTGCCAAAAAGTCAACATGATCATAAAACCCCTTTAAATCCATAACAAAGACATGATACTGCCTCATAAAGGGCACCTCTAAAAAAGTCTTTATCCTATTAACATATTCTCCCCACGAAGAATACCAATCATAAAATATATCTTCTTTTGAGCACAGGGAAATATTATAGCTATATGAATGCCAATAACATTGGATTTTATCCTGCAATTTCAAAACAATATATGTTGTTAATGCACGATCTTCTGCTCCCAGTGAAACTAAAACTCGTGATTTATCAACATTTTCCAAACGAAGATATACCCTGTAATCTGGTTCAAATTCCAAACATCCAGACTCAATCACATCTGTTCCCATTGCATATAATCGTTCTAAATTATAGCCGTCCAAACTGCATAAACTGTTCCATATATTCACGTTAGGAACTTCGTCATTTTGTAAAAGATACTTTTTTTCTTTACGAATTGCAGTAGCCATGTCCAAATATTTCTTTTTCTTGATGTATTTTTCCCCATGTTCAACAGCAACTGATTCTATTCCCAACCTTTGAAGCAAAAAATCAAATCCTGTATTCTCTGGGCGTATTTCTTCCTCCATTTCTATATCATACAGATGATACAAATATTCAAAAGTTGCCGGATAATATTTATCTCTATATTTCTCCACATTTTCTGTTGTCTTTTTCAGGTCATAATTAGGAAACAATGAAAATAGTTCACGAATAAAATTTCCTGACTCATCACAATATGCAAAAGTACCCAATAATACCGTCCAGTCACGACGCATTGCCTGTCCCTGACTCATTCTATTGAAAATAAACTGATATACCTTTGTCTCAGATAAAATGGAAATCGCATCAGCAATTGTAATCTCTATCTGACCAAACACTTTATATCTTTTATATTTTAATCTATTTAAAAATTCACTATTCTCAATTTCCAGTGCACTACATACATCTTCGTACTTATTGCATTCGTATTTTTCCAGTATTTCTAACTGATTCTCATAAAACTCTGTTCCTTCATATCTATCTATAGGAACGAAATGCTCTTCAAACAGCCAAGAACGTCCACCATTCTTGTGCCAGGAAAGTGGTAATTTCACTTGTTTTCCAACAACATTTCCTCTTGCACTGTCTGTCGCAGGAAAATAATCTATATGTATTACAGAATCACTCTTCATCCCTGACAAGAACTCCTGTTTTAAAGCAAACAAAATCTGATATGCCTCTTTTTTCGGTATCAAGGAATCAAACACAATCCACACATGAATTCCACGTCTTCCTGAAAACTCTGTGAGATAATTAATATGATATTTTTTAAGTATAGCAGTAAAAGGCACCACAGCACTTTCATATAATCCTGCAACATCGGGATTATTTTTATCTGGGCAATCAAAATCGAAGCAAATCCATCTAAGCATATTGCTTTTATAGCATTGCTGGTAGCACCCCATTGATCCTTTGTTAATTAACATTTCTTCAATCATCAACGAGGTTACTGGTAAATAACGTGTCATGTATCTCCCATCGTCACATTGAATTGCCATCGCATATGTGTTTGTAACAAACAACTGATATAATTTATCAGAAATTTTTTTTATCATCTTCCTATTTCCTCATGTATACTTCTTTTAACCTGGTAATTCAACTAACACCGAGTTATCGTACCTACTCATGCAGTTCCAATGGCAGTCCGTCTGGGTCTTTAAAAAATGGCCAATGGCAATTTTCTTTTTGACATCTAATTTTTCTTTTTCAACCTGGAGACTTTCTGTAAGCCAATTATTCTGCTACACTGACTCCGTCTAATAATTCATCTATAGGTAGTAGCTTATAAGTACAATCGAATATAAAATCATAACTAACTGGTACATCCGTTAACACATCAGTAATGATAAAACGATACTCATTTTGATTAGAAAAACTTCTGTCTTTGCAGAGCAAATGTCTGTATCTTTCATCATAAGTCATTGACAGTGTAACCCCTGCTCTATAAGAATCTTCATCACCTGTTGTGAGAAAAGACATCATGTTGATATCATTGATATCATAATCGTAATAATGTATAGAATCCGACTCAACTGAATGTCCGATTGTAGCCTTAACACACTCAATAAACTTATTCTTTTCAAATATTATCAAGGCGTGTGTAGCCTTTGGAAAATCACACTTGATTCTTTCGATATCGTCTTTTTCTAACGATATGCTATTATTGCCATCAAATATGTCATCGGCATACGATGACAAGCAAAAAACCGGAAGTGTAGTTACATCTACTGCCCCGATTGTAATTTTGGACTTCGGAGGCAAAACGAAAGTTTCTCCGGTTTGATGAGAAACCATTTTCACACTTTCGGTATGAATAACCCACTTTCCCTCCAGCAAATCGCCTTGTCCTTTATTGTGTTGCTTCTGTTCAATCTCAATATATGATTTTGCTGGCGAAAATCTGAGATGTCCATCAATAATTTGCTGCAAATGTTCTTTCTCTCCGTATTTTATAAATACACCATCACTCATTATTTGCTTCTCCTCTTTTTGCATTTTGTCATTTTATCAAATGCCATCTCACACTTATATTTAAGTCAACAATCTCCTTTTCTTTTATATAATACCGGCAAGTCTTTCATTTCGCAAAATCCCCCCACTCCACCTCATCTTTCCCTTTGCCGTTAGGCTTATCTCGCCACGAAGTAAAAAGGAATTTATCAAAATCAAAAAAATATGTTTCGTTGTACGGATACTGTCTATCATAGCTTCCGATATTTGTAATAAATCCGGTTCTAACAGACCTGAGATCATATTCCTTATACTTTAATGACGGATATAATTGTTTGTATAGCGCATAATTAAAAGAATCGTCAATTTTCATATGCTGCTCTATTGATATTGGCTTAACAGAATAATCTATGAACAGTGCCAAATTTATCGCGCAGCGGGAGAACGCTTCATCCGCTACTCTTTTAGAATAATAGGCTACCCCATCATATCCCATTCTCTTACAAGCCATCATGATAGACTGTGAAATTATATACTCAGATTTAAAAGTCCTCCCTGCTTCATTTATCCTATAGGACGTAGCAATTGACAACATCAATAGCTTCAGCCAACAGTGTACCCTATCCGATGCCCAATCGTTTAGCCTGCTGACATCCCTAATTTGTACGGCAAGATTGAAAATCTTTTGTGTTCCATCTAAAAGAACTGGCGATACATTGAATTCAGACTCGGGCGGGTAGCCAGTTTCAACCCAACATCCGTATGAAGAATTTGCTAAGTACAAGCTAGGATTCCCTGGTATGCTGAATCTATAATTACCGCTTTTCGCACGAAGGCTTTTAGGCAAACATGACATTTCCTTCGACGTAAACGCATTTGATGGATTGCCGATTCTGCTTCTAAAAAGTTGTAGCTCTGCGTTATAGTCACCCGCAAAAACATAACTATTTGCAAGGCTACTTACAGCAACAGGATTCTCTCCTATATCTCTAACCAGATTTCTAATGACGATGTTGCATTTTGCAGTGTCAGCCCTGTAGTAGCAAGTCAGAGCCTCGATTACCTTGTTCTTATATTTTGTAAGTATCTTTATACTATCTTCATCTGCACTAGCTTTTTGCGCCTGCTTAAGAATGGTATTGTACTTTTTTCTGAGATCTGGTAAATAATCCACATCCCTCTCAAGCACAAAAGGCGTATATAATTCTTTACATATAAAATCACTGTGTGGCCATGTTAGCCGCATCTTTCTACTCCTCCTCAAAAACCGATCATCTTATCTGACTTGATACGAAGTCAATGGCGCAGCAGACTCTTATCAATACAAACGCTTCTATTACCGACACTCCCAATGCTACAGCAATCCACCACACCTGCACCCTTTTGATAATATTATCCCACTTTCCTGCTCTACAGTCCAGTCCTAAAACATAAAAGGATAATTTCTTACTGGCTGTAAGAAATTATCCTTTGTATTACTTTTCTTCTGGACACGCATCCCCTGTAACAATTTGTCACAATCGGCAGATCTGCGATAAATGCTGCTTTTCTATCTGCTCCAGTTGTCGCTTTTTCAATCAGTGTTCCTTTCTTCACAACCACTGTTCCATCTGCATTTGCAATGTCACTGCCAGCATACAGAGCAAGGATACCTCCGGATAACGGATTTTCTGTATCGTTATCCTTTTTCACAACATTCACATCTGCTTTCTGTCTGTCATTTATAAATGTTACATCGGAAAATACATCTTCCACGTTCTGTCCTGCACAGGAAAGCGTTACTTCTTTTTCTTCTTCTGCATTTTAGAAGTTCTCCGGTGCCTGCATTTCTTTGACAACATAAGTTCCAAGATGCAAATTTTCAGGATACAAGCACCATTTTCATCTGTCGAAAGTTTTTCTTTCACAAGATCACCCTTGCTGTAAATCTTCGCCCCATAAGCAGACATAATATCCACTCCGACATATACATTATATACTGCACCTTTCAGACGTCTGTTTTCATACTTAAATGCAACACCACTGTCACTGACCTCTGCACCAGCAAGAACATGACCTTCTTTATATACTGTCAGTTCTCCAAACTGTTCCTTGTCCGGTACTGTAGTGGATGTAGTCTTATTTGCTACCAGCTTCACATTGTAAGCTGTCGTATTAAGTACATTGCCTTTCGGTGCTGTGATTTCTTTCAGATATACGGTGTCATGTGTCTTCACAATCGTTGCAGAAGATTTGCCATTGCTGTCTGTTTCCGATTCTTTCACTGTGATATTTCTGCTGATTCTATAAGATGGATGTTCGCTAACTGGCTCCATGGCATACACAGCCTTATAGGTATTCGGTGTGTGAATATCAAAATCTGCACCATCGTCGTTCTTTGCCTCATAGAATAAGATTTTCGTTTTACTTTCATCTGCCCCTTCGATACCGAACAAATCAACTTCCACTTCAAATTCCTGTCCATAGGCAAGTTCAATGTCGTTTGCTGTTACAATTTCATCTGGATCAAGCGAATCCTGTACCTCTTTTAATTCCGGATACTGCTGCTCAAACGGTATTTCTTCCGGTTCTAATTCCGATGCAGAAACAGCTACTGGCTGAACGATTACAGACGCTAACGTGGCAACTGCCATGACTCCTGATAAGAATCTTTTGAACTTCATTTTCATTTTGACTTAATCCTCTCTTTCTTCACTTATCATTGTTTTTTTTTCAGCAGGTCTGTACCTGCACTATTCAATCATTGGAACCACCTCCTAATATTTTTGTTACTGATACCTGTACATTTCTGAAGAATTAACCCTTCACCTATAAAGCCCGGCAGAGGGGTTTTACCCCCCCTCTCGCAAACTTTTTTATCAAGTTCTTTTTCTTATCGGTTTCGGAATCTGCTGTCAGACTTGCACTAAGTCTTGCAAGTGCCTTATTTCTCATGTTGTTGACTGCTGCTGAACTGATACCATGAATCTCTGCATATTCCTGATAAGTCTGTTTCTCAAAATAAAGAGCATAAATAAGTTCTTTCTGCTTATCCGTCAGCATATCCATCATGCTTTCTGTCACCATCTGCTGAACAATCATTTCTTCCATGTCCTCGGCTGCCGTTTCACATAACTGCATTTCTTCCATAACAGATGTTAAAGAAACACAATGTTTCTGATTACGGCTATCCAGATTGATGCTCAGGCGATCTTCTCCACGAAGAACAAAACGCAAATACCACTCTGCTTCTTCAAAGTAAGATTCCGTCAGATCACATCCATAACTACTTCCAACCACGGATGAATAGCGGTAGCCGGAAATATCTTCAATTGGAAATACCGTTACCCGACTCATTGCCTCATAAACTACGTATCCATTCTTATAAACCGTAATCGTAACCAGATCGGTATCGCTCTTTATTACTTTCTGAGCAATAACCGGAGCCTTACCCTCTCGTAAACTTTTAGGAGTCGGCTTCTTTGCACCTTTCTTCGGAGACTCTATCATTTCTTTTAATTTTCTGAGTGTCAGCATGACAACCACCTTTCTGCCTTTCGGCACCGGGCTGTCAGCAGACAAAAAAGCAGCAAAAAAAGACTCCGATCTGCCCGGTTTTTTTTTACCGAGCGACTTGCGAAGCCTCTCCTTGCTGCTTAATGTATCAATCAGCTATACAGGCAAAGCCTGTCAGCAGATTAATCAGCGTTCATGTTGTCTCTTACTGCTTGTGTCGCAGTATTTTCAGAGCTATCAGCTTTTTCATCCAAAAGGAAACTGAAATCTCCCATTGAATCGTAGGGCTGATGCCTGATAAATTCTAAGTATTCATCTCTGGTCATTACTTGTACCTCCTCTCTTTTTGATATATTAATGGTAACAATTCTCCTGTCAAAGAACCAGCCCAGTACTGTCCGAATTAAGCGGCAATAGCGGACAAAACTGTCCGAATTTTGGGCGTAAAAAAACGACCATTCAGATTCTACTGTAATGATCGCCATCAGCTTAATTTTCCACCCATCAACTCTATTAATGTCATATCGCCCTCAAGATTTTTTTCTGCACGCTCCATCATTTTATTTCTAAGATTTTCATCTGGAATATTGTATATTTTTTCTATATATACCAGTAATCTTCCCACAATTTCATTTTCTTGGTCTGACACATTTTCAGCCTTAAAATGAACAGACTTAACCTCTCTTTTTCCGCACTCCTCCCATGTAATATTTTCCTTAAACCATGATTCTGGCTTACCTGTAATTTTAGCTAAATCAGAAGCATATTTAGTAATAGGACCCTTTCCTGCAACCATTCTGTCAACTGTTTTTTCAGAAAGGTTTAGTAGCTCTGCAAGTTTGGCATGTGTCATATTGTTCAAATCATCCAAACAACTTTGTATATCTTTTCCAATATCCACGCGTGTTCTTAGTTTTTTCCCTGTCGACCCCAAGACAAGCTACCTCCTTTCTGAACCGATTTTCTGTATTACTGCCTTATAAATAAAGACAATTATAGCCGGACGAAATGATTAACATTTCTATTCCGGCTATCTTATACATAAAATCCGTTCCAGAAAAAGTGGTACTTACGTTTTAAGACTTTTATCCTGTACTATCTCCGCAGAATGCTTTACCTGCGTTTATCGTCAACACGTAACTGTCATCTGCCAAGTTTTTTCTCAGCAGAGACTTTCCCCCAACTGCCATTATCATTTCGTTGTTTACCGTTATATAATTTTCAAGTGTATCTTTTCTTGAAACAGTTACTCCTACAACGCTGATAATGATCTGGTCACTCGCTATCAAACGCACCGTTTCTCTTATCGTATTTTTATCCATAGTAATTTCTCGCATTCTTTTCATCTCTCCAGCCTCTATATTCGTCGGAAATTGTTCTTATTTTACATATTTTTCTTACAAATTTAATATATCTATGGTAAATAGTAACCCGAGAATCCCATTTGTAACCCAAGAATCCCCGTTTGCAAAT
>OHLH01000033.1_pt1 | contig 89197 bp, 78 predicted proteins | sample 1569061 | NCBI WGS metagenome assembly OHLH01 (sample SAMEA3879603, study PRJEB24766) | human gut metagenome | biome: human-associated habitat; feature: feces | place: USA | collected 1985/1987
TAGCATCACAGATGAGAAGGAATTTAACCGATTATCCAAACTGGCAGAGATCAAGTTTAATTCCATCACCCATATGAGGGCAAAGCGGTTTGAGGATGCTTATAACGAGGACACAGCAACAGACTTCCAGCAGCAGGTCCATATGCAGATTCAGGATACCTTCTGCCAGCTGCTCAATACTATCGCAGCGCAGGATGCCTCCGGAATGGGTACCGGTATAGCATCCGTCAGTAATGACGGGTATTCGGAATCCTATAAGGTCACAACAGCACAGGAGAAGGAAGAGCAGCTTACCTCTGTGATACGTTCCGGCTTGTCCGGTACGGGATTGGCAGGTGCATTATGAGTGCACTATTTACGGATATTATGACAGTTTACAACTACCATAGGGATCCCGAGACAGATAAGGAGACGTGGATCAGATCCATTGTCCGGGGAGTCCAGTGGAGCCATAACAAAACGGCGCTTACAACGGTCAATGGCGTGCAGACAGAGACCAAGGTTGAGAGCATCACGGTAGATTTCCAGAGGGGTTATGGCAATAAGCCGTACCTGGAGCCACAGGAATATCGAAAACTCCCCGCGAAGGAGGCCGCCAAGTATTGGACACTGGATGCCAAGAGCGGGCAGGACAAGCTGGTACTGGGAAACAGTGTCCGGGAGATTGCGGATGGCTATAGGCTGTCAGATCTGGCGGAGGATAACCAGTATGTAGTCACTGTCACAGCGGTATCGGATAATCGCAACCGCCCGCGGCTTAAGACAATTAAGGTGGTAGGCAATGAGTAAAGGAAGAATGGATTATGTCTGTAACTTTGGTGCAGCGAGCCTTATCAAGGAACTGGGACTGGAGCCGGGAGGCAGGGTGCAGAAAGCCGTGGATGAGGAATTTTTACGTGGTGTGCAGCCTTATGTCCCGATGGACACGGGAGCATTGATTGACAGCGGGCATACTCATACCGTTGTTGGATCTGGTGAAATAGTTTATGACTGCGATGATAAAGCGAGACGGCTTTACTACGGAGAGAAAGACTGGAATTGGTCAAACGGTGGAGAACAAGCAGGTGGTCTCCGAGGGCATCAATGGGCGGAACGGTATGAGCAGGCAGGCGGTGCAGAAAACATGATTAAGGCAGCCAAGGAGGCTATGAAGTGACTGTAAGTGGAAGAATTATTGAGTGGCTAAAAAAGTTTGACCCGAAGGAAATGAAGCATATTGATACGGATCTGATGCGCGGCACGGTGGATTACGTGCTGGTCAAGGAGCCTACGGTCAACGTGAAGCGATTTATCAGTGGTGCTGAGATCCATAAGGAATATTATCAGATCCGGGCGAGGATGGATACACAGACTAATACTGATTGCGAGGAAAATGGAGCATGGCTGGAAGCACTGACAGACTGGATCGACAGGCAGAACCGGGAGAAGGTTTTCCCTGCGCTGGATGGCGTGACCGTTCAGAAGATTGGAGTTTCCAGTCCGTTTTACATGGGTAAGAATGAACAGAACAAAGCTCTGTATCAGATGACAATTTTCATTGAGTATTTTAAGAAGGGAGAATAATCGTGAGAGAAGATTTAAGACATTACATTGACACAAGTATGGATGTGGAACCTGCTAAGTATGAACTGCTTGGAGATGGTGTGGAGTCTCTGACCGAGGAGATGAATCCTGAAGAGGAGACCAAGCACTACATTCATCAGGCGAGTGCATCCAATAAGGTGAAATCCTATCAGAGATCCTTTGACGTGGACAAGGAGGACTGTGTGGAGGATGAGGTACAGGTATTTATCGATCGTCTGGTGGATACCCTGCCCGTGGGAGCCAAGGCCAAGACCTCTTTCGTGCGGTTTCGGCTGAAGGATGAGGTGGAGAAAACACCCGGTACCTATAAGGCAATCAAGGTACCCTGTACCGTATCTGTAACATCCAGTGGTGGAGACGGTGGCGATTATGTACATAATGTGATCAACGTCAAGCAGTGCGGGGATGACATTCACGGTACCTTTGCAGTGGCAACCAAGACCTTCACGGTCGGCGAATAAATAGGAGGAAGCACATGGAGAAACTGAAAAATATTGCAGCAGGAACAGAAGTGCAGGTAAACGATCAAGGAGATACCATTATCTGTAATTTTGGCAGCCAGGAGTTCTATGCAGGATTTACGGATCTTGTAGAGCATCTGGAAAAGATCCAGCACTATGTATCCGGTGGTGAGTTTAAGGAAAAAACCGAAAGAGAACAGTTGCAGATCATGATCGACAAGACACACGGCATTATGCATGACATTGATGAAGTGTTCGGTGCTGAAACCTGTAAGAAGGTATTTGGAGACATTACGCCTAATCCTTTTATGATTGCCGATTTCTTCGACCAGATCGGTCCCATTGCTGAGAAATATGCGAACGGACGAACCAAGGAATTGTATGAAAAATACAATCGCAGCAGGAAGGGAAACAATTCTCAGATCCCGTACAATGGAAAAAGGCATGGTGGAAAGGGATACAGACGATGAGGTGAGTGTATGTATAATATACTGCTTGACCCATTACCGAAAGACTGGAATGGATATCCGATAGATACGGATTTTCAAACCGGTATTATGATATCCCAGTGCCTTACGGATGATTCTTTATCTGACTTGGAAAAGTTTTACGTAGCGGCATGGCTGCTCTTCCCGACAGATTCCCGACCGGATAATGCGGGCATTGGAAAAGCCATAAACTGGTATATGACAGATTTTCTTCACGACAATTATCCCGAAAAGAAGAGGAATGACGTTGTCATGGATTGGGATATTGATCAGTGGAGAATCTATGCGGCTTTTTGGGCGCAATATCATATTGATCTCAACAGAACCAGGATGCACTGGTTTCAGTTTATGGGTCTGCTGACCAATTTGGAAGAATGTGCATTTACCCGTGTTATGGACATCCGGCAGAAAGAGATCACCAGCAAAATGTCACCGGAAGAGAAAAAGGTTTATAGAAATGCCAAGAAAATATATGAAATCAAGCCACCCAAGGATGAAAGTATTACTCCTGAGGAGCAGGCAAGAATTAACGATTTCATGAAATATGCAAATATAAATAAAAAGAAAAAGTAGAGCCTATGAGCCAGTTATACCATTAGGGTGTAATTGGCTCTTCTTATTTTAGGAGGTGAGACTGTGGCAGATCATGAAGTCCGAATAAGTACCAGAATTGATACATCTCAGATGCAGCGGCTGCAACTGCAGATAGATAAGGCTACTGATAAGGTAGAAAATCTGAGAAAAAAAGCGCGGGAGGTAGGAGAACAGAAAATCCCATCAGAAGAGTATCAAAAACTGGAAGCGGAATTAAAGACAGCACAAGAAGCACTGGAAAAGCTTGTAGCTGAAGAAGATAATTTCGTGGCGGCTGGGCTTAATATGGGATCCCCTTGGGAGAGCCTGATTCAGAAGGAAGCGGATGCTGGGCTAAAAATAGATGAACTAAAAGAAAAAATGCAGAAGCTTGTGGAAGATGGAAGGGCATTTACTTCCGGAATGGACACTGAACAATATCAGAATCTATCTCAGGATTTAGCCTATGCAGAGAGAAATCTGAGCGCCCTGAATACGAGACAGGCCGAACTGATGCAGAAGCAGGGATATACGGCGGAAGGATTTGAAAAAGCTGGAAAAAGTGCTCAGAAGGCATTTTCAACAGCCAGTAACGGAGTAAAAAAAACAAATGGACTGATTGGGACGCTACTGCAGCGGCTAAAGGGAATCGCCTTAAGCTTATTGGTGTTTAACTGGATCACTAAGGGATTTAACACAATGGTCTCGGCGATGAAAGAGGGCTTTCAGAATCTTGCCAGGTATTCCAAGGATTACAATGCACAGATGTCTGCTCTAAAGAGCAGCTGTTCACAGTTTAAAAACAGCCTGGCAGCAGCGTTCGAGCCCATTGTCAATATGGCTATCCCGTATCTGGTAAAGCTTATTAATTGGTTGATCAAGGCGGCAGATGCCGTGGCTCAATTTATGGCAATCCTGCAGGGGAAAAGCACTTACACTCGTGCGAGAAAACAGACCATAGATTATGCAAAGTCATTGGATACTGCCAGCAAGTCTGCAAAGAAGGCACTTGCAGCATTTGATGAACTGAATGTGCTGAACGATCAGGGTGGAGTCACTGCAGGTGGTGGAGAACTGACTGGCAAGGATGCTTTCGAAGAAGCCAAAGTTGATCCCAAAATGGTGGAAATGCTGGAGAAAGCAAAGAAATTATTGGAACTTATAAAACCGTTAGTAATTGCTATAGGAATTGCATTACTGGCGTGGAAAATAGCTGGACTTTTAAAAGATCTTGAAGGACTTGGACCGTATCTTGTTAAGGCTCTAGGACTGGTAATGCTAATCGCCGGAGCTGCACTGATGGTATATAACTACATCAAAATGTGGAAAAACGGTGTGGACTGGGATGGTATTGTTGGATATGTCGCAGGACTGGCACTGGCTGTAACCGGGTTATTGATCCTGTTCGGGCCGGTAGCCGCAGGAATCGGGTTGATTGTCGGCGGAGCGGCAGGGCTGATCCTTGCACTGAAAGATATTACGGAAAACGGTGTAAATGCCAAAAATATGACATTACTGCTGATTTCTGCCGGTGCAATATTAGCAGGGGTATTCCTTACTCTTGGTGGAGCGGCAACCGTGGTCGTAGGTGCAGTGATGGCAGTAATAGCAGCTATAGCCGGTGTGGTTGTGTGGGCAGGCAATGGCGTGGAAGCACTTGCCACACTGCAGGATATGCTAGGTAAACTGGGAACCTTTGTAAAAAACGTATTTGTAGGAGACTGGAAAGGTGCGTTTGACGCAATCGTAGGATATGCAAAGGATGCTACAAATATGGGGAATATTATTGCAGAATCATTTGCAAACGGCTTTATTAAGGCGATAAATGCCATTATTGATGCTATCAATTCCATTAGTATAGATATACCTGATTGGGTTCCGGTATTTGGCGGGAAAAAATGGGATGGTCCCAATATTCCGAATTGGAATGCACATGTGTCACTCCCTCGACTTGCAAATGGTGCGGTAATACAAGGCGGTCAGCCATTCTTGGCATGGCTCGGAGATCAGCCCAGAGGTCAAACTAATATCGAGACACCTCTGGCTACAATGGTTGAAGCCTTTAAGCAGGCACAAAGGGAAAACGGTGGCGGCAATTATACGTTTGTTGCCAAACTGGACGGCCGGGAGATCTTCCGCGAGACCGTACGTCAGGACCGGATATACCAGAATACACATGGACAGAGTGCATTTATTTAGGAAGGAGGGAGAACAATGCAGAAATTTGGAGGATGGTTAATTAAGTTTGGGGACGTTGTTCTCCCCAACTCCTTCTTATTGGCGGATGGTTGGGAAAGTACTCCGAATCAGCGTGTGGAGATAGATGCCTACAGAGATGCCAATATTCTGCTGCACCGGGAGACATCACCAAATTTTAAAACGAAACTGACTCTGAATATTAGAGAGATGAATCTGGAAGAGAGAAGAGCGTGGAACAATATCATTGGGCTTGCGGAGCTTCCTCAGACGGAGAAGAATCAGAGAAGAGTCAGGTGTACCTATTGGAATGATGAGACACTGGAGTATTCTGCCGGGATCTTTTATATGTCAGACACGACTTACAGCATCCATACGTTGTCCGAGCAGGAGCGTGACATAGACTACAACGATTTTAAGGTTACGTTGGTGGAGTATTAAGCATGAACAAGAGTATACGGCAGATGTTCTACGATGACTCTGTCGATAAACAGTTAATAATTACATATCAGGGATCCGGTACTACTCTGGACAATGCGGAGTTCCAACTAGAGACGATGACCGTGACAGAGTCAATCTGCGATGAACAGGAACTACGGTTTGGATGCTGCGTGGCCTCTTCCTTTGAAATCACTGTGTTAGACACTGTGGAATCGTTCAAAGGAAATACCATGAATGTGTCAGTACGGTTGGATGGTGCTCTGAAAGATTATCAGATTGGGAAGTACAAGGTATATTCGGACAAGCCTACTGCGGATCGCCGGTACCGGCAGATAACCGCATATGATGCTCTTTATGACATTCTTAATGCTGAGACCTCTAAATGGTACAACAGCCTTGCTTTTCCCATGACACTTCGCCAGTTCCGCGATAGCTTCTGTGCTTACTTTGGCGTTGAACAGGAAGAAATTACTCTGATCAATGATGGTATGAACGTAGAGAAGACTATAGATCCGCAGGAACTGTCCGGAAAGACCGTAATAGAATCCATCTGCGAGATTAACGGATGTTTTGGGCACATCGGTAGAAATGGAAAACTGCAGTATGTGGTGCTGGAACAGATGATCGAGGGTCTGTACCCCGCAGATGATCTGTATCCGGCAGATGACCTTTACCCTGCGGATCCGGTGGGGACATCAGAAGTATCCAAGAGCATGTATCTATCCTGTCAGTATGAGGACTTTATCTGCCAGCATATTGATAAGTTGCAGATCCGGCAGGAAGAGAACGACATCGGTGCTATCTCCGGTGCCGGGAATAACTGTTATATCATTGAGGATAACTTTTTGGTGTATGGAAAATCAGCTGCAGACCTACAGACCATTGCCGACAACGTACTCAGTGTAATCGGAGTAGTGTGGTACCGGCCGGCGCAGGTGGAAGCCCGTGGCAATCCTTGCCTGGAGGTGGGGGATGGTATATTACTGCACACGACCCGGGAGACTATCTATACATACATACTGCAGCGTACGTTGAAAGGTATACAGGCTCTAAAGGACAGTTATACTGCGGAGGGCGAGGAATACCGAACCGGACAGGTCAATGGATTGGCAAAATCCATTATCCAGCTGAAGGGGAAGACAAATTTACTGACCAGAACGGTGGAAGAGACAAAGCTGGAAATGACAGACATGAATAATAATCTGTCTGCCCAGATCAGCATCAATGCACAGCAGATTCTTACCAAGGTATCTAAAGACAATATTGTATCAGAAATCAATCAAACAGCGGAAAGCATCAAAATCAAGGCAGAGAGGATAGATCTGGTCGGTATCGTAAATGCAGATGAGATGGTAGTCAAGTATGCGACTATCGATACCCTGAATGTGACAAAACTGGAACTGAACAACCTGATTGCCACCAAGGCAACCATTGACTCTCTGAATGCCGTCAGTGGCCGCGTGGGGAGCCTGGAAGCGGATCATGTGACTGTATCTGACTTAAATGGTGTAAGCGCCCGTTTGGGAACGGTAGAAGCCAACTATATCAGCGCCGGAACCGTAAAGGCTAATTACATGGAAGTAGCCAACTGGACATCCTCCGGTGTAATTAAAGCGGACAGAATCAGCGCTGCGACTATCGTAAATAAGCTATCAAGCGTTGATCTGGTCAGCGTAAGAGCAATGGGTGTCAGCGGGTACATGAATTATAAAGGTACAGTAGTTGCGTGGAGAACAAAAACCATTAGTGGGACTGTTATAACTTATTTGGGACCGGAGGATTAAGAGATATGAGCAATTTAGAAATCAAGGAATTTAGTCAGGCAATCGCAAATTTTGTAGAAGCATCTCCGTTGCCGGAGGAAGTTAAGCGCATGGCATTGCAGGAGAATTTGGCACGACAGGAACAGAAAGCCAGGGATGCATTGATGGCAGAGATTGCGGCCAGGGATGCTGCCGAGGTTGCAAAACAGGAGGTGAAGCAGGATGCAGAGAGCGTATGACTGGGAAGAGGATTACTGGGAGAATAAACCATCTATCAAAACAGCATTAAATAAGACCAACATGGACAAGCTAAGTAATGCGACTCGCATTATTGACGAGCGTGTGATTACACTGGATCTGACTAAGCTGTCAACTACAGAGGCTAATGGGATGATCACGGGAATTACCATTAATCAGGATAATGGCGATATTACGGTTACTTATTATTCTGGAGCAACCAAGGTATTACATACCCTGATGGCACAGATTGCCATCAACTTCGGCTATGATCCGGTTACCGAGCAGCTTATTATCTACTTAAAAGATGGAAGAGAACAGTACATAGATATGTCTGCACTCATCACGCAGTTTGAATTTTTAGACTCGGATACTATTTATTGGACCATCGGGGAAGATGGCAAGGTAAAAGCTGATATAAAGAAAGGGAGTATTACGGCGGATAAGCTGCAGCCGGATTACCTGGCGGATATTACCGTACAAGCAGAAACGGCAACACAGCAGGCATCTGCGGCGGCATCATCTGCAGCACAGGCCAAGATAGATGCGGATCGAGCAGAATCGTATGCAAAAATCACTGAACCTAAGTTCTATCTGGATGAAACCACGATGAACCTTTATATGAAGGATGGCGCAGGAGTGGATTTTGTAGTAGTTGATAATGTTTTATATTGGAAGGTAGCATAAGGAGGACAATGACATGGCAGCACCGGAAGGTTACAATGCTCTCGGAAAAATCGGAATATCTTACAAAGGAGAATATGCATCCAATACCGCGTATGAGCGGCTGGATGCAGTGGCACATAACGGAAGCACATATCTTGCCATCAAAGATGCTCCGGATGGAGCACCGAGGGATGATAAGCTCAACTGGATCTATTTGGCCAAGGGATTTAGTGGAGACATCGGAGACTCAGAAATCGCGTTTACTGAGGCGGAGAACCGCGAGAACATTAATACGGGCGAGAGCGTAAAGACGGTCTTTGGCAAGATTAAAAAATTTTTTGCGGACTTGACCGCACCGGCATTTGCACAGATGATCACCACAAAGGAGGATCTGTTAGCTACCAAGGCTACCGGATATGTGCCAGATGCCAAGGCGGTAGCAGATGCATATACTGAGTTAAATGGCAAGTTAAACCAGGACACCGATTTGACTTTAGTAAATTGTGTATCGTGGAGTTCTGACAATACAATTTCCAAAATAGGTAACAGAGTATTTGTAACGTTAGGCGTACAAATTACATCTGAGCAGTCTAGCGGATCATTAATCATTGCGCATATTGCAAGGACATATTACCCTAAAACTGCGTATGTTAGAGCAAGTGCAGCAGGTGGTACAAATGGCGATAATCACATGCTTTATATTGATAAATCTAATGGCGCAGTAATATTAAATCTTTCGACAGAACGGTATTATTCTGCCAGTTTCTCATACTTGGCAAATTAGGCTATTTATATGCTACAACAAAATTTAGGGTAAATGTTGCGTCATTACTTACAGTAGCAATTTGATATGCATAAAAATTACCATTAATTGCAAGACGCACATTAACAGCCCAATTACAGTTTACGAACACGCCAAATACGTTAGCATTACTTGGTAATCCAAAGTCAGATAAAGATCCTAATAATGACTGTCTATTTGTCACTAGCAGAGTAACAGATGTTGATATTGATGCAAATTTCAAACCACTTAACTTGCCATTTACGAAGTAAATCAGATGGCGGGCGCAGCCACAAGAGCGCCAGAAAGGAGCCCACATGGGTTACATTAAATTTAAAAATAAAGAGACCGTACAGAAGGTCATAGTATCTGAAGAGAGTCCTCATGTGATCAGAATCACCGGAGACAATCTCGTTGTAAATACTGACGGCTTCAGTCTCTATCTGGACGAAGATTGCAAATATCCGCTCGATAATGGTGAGTATGAGGCATACAATACTTTGTTCCGAGAAGGTGACGGCTGGTATGAGCTGTCCGATGACGGATCTGTCTATGTTGAGCCGGTTGCACCGGTGCAACCTGAACCGACCGAGGAGGAGCTTGCAGAGTTGGCCAGACAGCAGCAGATTAGTCAGCTAACTGCGCAGATTGATGGTCTTAAAGCACAGATCGCCGCCAGTGACTATAAAATCATCAAGACCTATGAGTATACGTTACTGGGTGAGCAAACCGAGTATGACATCGAAGAGGTGCACGCGGAGAGACAGGCTCTCCGAGATCAGATCAATGATCTGGAGACGCAACTGGCAGATCTGACAGCGGCCACAGAGTAGGAGACAGCCTATGAGAGCAAGAGACGGTCCCACATAATTACATAGTAACTATTGAGCCATGAGCCGATTGCTTCCTTCCGGAGGTGACCGGCTTTTATATTGAGAAAGTGAGGAAAAAAATATGAATGTAAGTGCAACAAAATTGACAATTCTGACCGTATTCGGTACTATCGGAAGTTTTATCGCCAATCTTTTTGGCGGATGGGGAGAAGACATGATCACGTTATTGATTTTTATGGGGACGGATTTCTTGTTGGGGGTACTGATTGCGGCTTTCTGGCAGAAGAGTAATAAATCTGAATCCGGTGCGCTCAGCTCCTACAGCGCATGGAAAGGACTCGTTAAAAAGGGTGTAACACTATTGATTGTACTGGTGGCACACAGACTGGATATATTGCTTGGAACTGACTACATCCGGACAGCAGTAATTATTGCTTTTTGTGCAAACGAACTGATTAGCATTGTAGAAAATTTAGGAATAATGGGTGTACCTCTGCCGGTTGCTATCACAAAGGCAATCGAAATCTTACAGAACAAGTCTGATGTAAATAAGGAGGGATAAAAATGTTGACAGGAAATGGATTGTCAGAATATGCAAGAGTGCACCTGGGAACCCCGTACTTTTACGGTGCAAAAATTTCAGAGGGAGTTCTTACCGAAAAGAAAATGAGTACTATGCACAGAATGTATCCCAAGGTCGTGACCACCTCCTATATGGCAAAGGCAAGGCGAAAGGGGCAAGTCGGCAAGGTCAATGTGGACTGCTCTGGACTGATCGCCGGTTATCGACAGCTTAACATCGGCTCCTATCAGCTGTATCAGACCGCGTACACTCGGATGCCGATTGCAAAGATCAATGATTTTGCGGTAGGAACCGTCCTCTGGAAATCCGGGCACGTAGGAGTTTATATCGGCAAGGTTAATGGTGTCCCCATGTGCATCGAAGCCAAGGGCATCAATTACGGTACGGTGCTGACCAAAGTATCATCTACCAAGTGGGTGTACGGTCTTACCTTCAAGGACATGACATATTCCTATGAGACCAAGGTTCCCGGCACATGGAAGGGAACCAACCCTTATACAGAGCCTACCATGACGGTAACCAGCGCGGCGCAGGCCAAGAAGAAAAAGATTAAGGTATACCTTGCTAAGGGTGACGGTGTTAAGTGGGTCCAATGGGAACTGATGGAGGCTGGTCTGCTGACGGAGGCTGATATCGACGGTATCTGTGGTCCTAAGACCGTGGCAGCAATCCTGGCATATCAGAAGTCTTGCAAGATTACAGCAGACGGACTGGCTGGTCAGACTACCAGAAAATATCTGGCAGCGGTTTCATGATCCATTGACGGAACACGAGAAATGTGGTAATGTAAAAAAGTATTATATCGTTCGTTTCATTAAATAAGGTGGAGAGTGTTGGGAAAACTCTCCACCTGTTCTCATTTAAATGGCAAGTTAGACACCGCAACTGAAGCAATAGTTCATGATAATATCACTGGCATATTTACATATACCAAAATCGGACATATGTGCATTGGATGTGGTACATTAACCACCACAAATGATATAGATGCATACTCCGCTATAGTTAGTAATCTACCACAAACGTATACAGGTAATCCTTATCCTGGTGCCTTTGTTGCAGAGGATAATACTTATAATGATTTTTATATCAATGGTTCAGCAATCGTAAACCGTAAGCCAGTATCAAAAGGGCATACGTTGAGGCTATCATGTATCTACATGTGCCAATAATTATTCAAACAATACCTTCAATATCTATATTAAAAGTATTATTTTTACTTACGACAATAGTATTTTGCATATAATTTCCATTCCAGTTGATACCTATTTGATTATTTACATCATAGAAGTATATATTAATTCCAGTCCATCCTAAATTATTAATTATATGCGTCCAAGCTGGAATATCTTCTTTTGCCGTTAACTTTGCAATGACACGTATTGTTCGGTTTGTTGAATAAACATAAACACTGCCATCAACATAATCTGTGTTTATTTCCGATGTAATATCACTTATATAAATATTGCCTAACTTGCCATTTACGGAGGGAATATATAATAAGAAATAACTCTATGCAACATGAAATGCAACATGAAATAGAAAAACCCTTGAAAAATCAAGGGTTTTAAAGAGCGCGAGACGGGGATCGAACCCGCGACCCCCTCCTTGGCAAGGAGGTGCTCCACCGCTGAGCCACTCGCGCATATCTTACGGACAAGTTATAATATACTATAGGGCTCCGGAAATGTCAATAAAAAAAGTGTGCATCTTTTTTGTAAATTGCATATACAATTAACGCAGCAGTATTCTACGCAGCCATCCGGTGAATTTCCGCTCTATCAGGATCCAGCACAGATAAGCCAGAACAATGCTTATTACAACGCTTACGATCAGTCCGACAACAGATAATACGGATAGGGTGGAAAAGTCAAATACCACACGGTCCAGAAACATAACCGGATAGTAGTGTACCAGATACAGGGAATAGCTGATATTTCCCAACTGCACAAAAAAGCGGGGCATGGAAAGCCGCAGGCCTGCGAGAAAAGCAAGGATTAACAATAGCAGAGCAGGGAGCCCCCACTGGGGAAGCCTGAGGAACCCAATCACATTGATCCGGGGCGTAAAGTAAGCAAGCAGACAAAAGATTACCGGGATACATACCGCGGATACGAGGCTTACTGTCCGCGAAACCGGATGAAGGGTATGCCTGCGATACAAATACCGCAGCAGATAGTAAGCCAGAATTCCGAAGAGAAATTCCAACATGACAGGATCTCCGTAAAAAATGAGGAAAGGAGAAAGTACATTACCTATCGGAGACTGCCAGGATGAGATCGCCGGAGCAAATATCTGTACCATTCCCACCAGAATCACCAGAAATGCGCTGCAGATCAGACCGCGGTATTTCATGCTGATGTGAAAGGCAATGAAAAACAGCAGATAGAACAGCATTTCACAGTTAATGGTCCAGCCGATCCGTACCAAAGGCTGGATCGCTCCGCTGCCGATATCAAAAGGAATAAACAGCAGACTTTTGACCAGATAGGAAAAATCGTGTCTGGTCTGTTGGAACATGGAAGGAAACAACAACAGCGACAGATAGGTGCCCAGTGTCATCAGGTAGTAAAGCGGAAGAATCCGGACCAGGCGTTTGCGGAAGAAATATTTGGTACTTTTTTCCGTGGTAAACATGATCATGAATCCGCTGATACAAAAAAAGATGTCCACACCGAAAGCTCCGAAGTTCAGAAAACGGACATGCTGAAATACCACAAAAAGAGCAGCCAGACCGCGTAAAGCCTGGATGCTGTCAAAATGCAGTTCATGAAACTCTTTATTAACTGTTATATTTTCCATAGAAATAACCATGCCTTTTTGTACTAGCTTACGAAATATAACTCCATTTTAACATTTTTGCGGGAGATTGGGAAACATTTTATTCAGGAAAAAAACTTGCGTACTGCGATATAAAATAATACAATAATAAGTAAAATAGATTATGCCCACCGGGCTGGGCATAGGAACCGGCGAACCGTGATTTGCGGAATTGACATAGAATAACAGGACGGTATGGATATAGATATGAGCGCAACGAGACAGCAAATGTTAGAGACAGCAGAACGCCTGAATCAGCAGATGACAGACGGAATTCCTTTTACCTGGGAGACTCTGGAGCAGGCACTTACCTCTGTGACAGAACAGGATGATAAGGGAATCCACGGATGGATCTGCTATTTTGCTGCCTTTTATCAACTGACAACAGGGAATCAGGAGGGCTGCCTGCATTATCTGGATGAGAGCGTCAGGTGTCTTCTGGGAACGGATCTGGAGCATCATGTAGCCAGAGTGTACAATATGATCGGTATTGTGGCACATATGCAGAACAACCTGTCGCTGGCCATGGAACAGTACGATAAAGCATTGGATTATACGGAAAAATACGATGATAAGATGGTGCACAGCATTGTACTGAGCAATATGTCGGATGCGTATTATCTCATAGGAGCTTATGAAAGAGCTGTGCAGTGCCATGCGGAATGTATCCGCGAATTTGAACAGGCGGATGACAACAGTACATACAGCAGGATCAATTTCCGGAAAATGCTGGCAGAGTACGGATGCTGCCTGCTGCATCTGCATATGGATGACGAGGCGGAAAAGGTACTGTGTAAACTGGAAGAGACCGGGCAGAGCGAGGAGGTCATACGTGAGACAAGGCTGGGTGTCAATGTATTTCTGGCTCATCTGGCGGAGCGAAACGGAGACCGGAAGAAGGCAGAAGAGCATGTACGTACAGCGGTAATGGCATTAGAGGATATGACACAGGTCTCTTCCGAATACGACAGTATTCAGAATCTGCTGCAATATGTGGAAAAGATAGGCAAACCGGAACAGATAGAGGAAGTATTGAACTGTCTGGAACCAAAGGCTGCCATTGAACAGAACAAGAGTCTGCTATTGCAGCTTTTGTCTCTGCGGATGCGTTATTGCAGTTCCAGGATGACTCCGGAAGAATTCAAACAGAGCGCGGATACCTTTTTCCATCTAAAGGACAGCTGGGAACTGACAGAAAACAGTCAGGTCATGTATATGATGGAGCTTAGAAAGCGATTACAGGCGGCAGAAGAGGAGCAGAAGGAACAGGAACGTAAGAGAAACCGGCTGTTGTATCAGGCAGACCATGACGAGCTGACAGGACTCTATAATAAGAGAAGCCTGAATCGTTATCTGGAGGATGTGTTTGAAGACTGTCTTCTGAATGAGAAGGAACTGGGCATTCTGTTCCTGGATATTGACCATTTCAAACAGTTGAATGATCGCTATGGACATGGAAGGGGAGATGAAGGAATCTGCGCGGTAGCGGATACTCTGAAAAAATGTTTTCCGGAGGACTATGTGGCGCGTTACGGCGGAGATGAATTCCTGGTGGTCATGACGGGACGTGACAGGGAGTATGCAGAGGAACATGCAAGACAGCTATGTATGGGCATCCGGGAATGTGAGATTCCCAATGAAGACTCTTCTGTGGAACCCTGGCTTACGATTTCCGTGGGTGGTGTCTGTGCTATTCCGAAGGAACCAAACCGAGTGTGGGATTTCCTGTCGGCTGCGGACAAAACACTTTATGACCAGAAAAATGAGCAAAAAGGAAAAGTACGCTTCTATGTGGGAGAAGGACAATACCTATAGCTCTGCAACCAAAATAAAAGGAACACAACAATGGATAACAAGCAATATTCCACCCGCGAATTGTTTCGCAGGTTTGCATCTTATTTTAAAAAATACCGTTTTACCTTGTGGATGGATCTGTTCTGTGCAGCACTGACCACGGTCTGTGAACTGGTGTTGCCGTTAATTATGCGCTACATTACCAATGAAGGGCTGCGGGATCTTGCGTCCCTGTCGGTGAAGACCATACTTTCACTGGGAGTTCTGTATTTCGGACTTCGTATCGTGGATTGCATCGCCAGTTACTATATGTCCGATATGGGACACGTCATGGGCGCGAAGATCGAGACGGACATGCGCAGAGATGCATACAACCATTTGCAGAAGCTGTCCAATACTTATTATAACAATACCAAAGTCGGTCAGATCATGGGGCGGATCACCAATGATCTGTTTGATGTGACGGAATTCGCCCATCATTGCCCAGAAGAATTTTTCATCGCCGGAATCAAGACCGTAATCTCTTTTATCATTCTGGCAAATATCAATCTGCCGCTGACATTGATGATCTTTCTGTGCGTGCCGCTGATGTGCGGTGTGTGCATGATCCTGAATTTCCGGATGCGAAGTGCCTTTCGCAAGCAGCGTAACCAGATCGGAGAGCTGAACGCCCGGATCGAGGACAGTCTGCTGGGCCATAAGGTGGTCAAGGCATTTACCAATGAAGAGGTGGAAAATGTCAAGTTTGAGAAAGATAACGGCACTTTTCTGGATATTAAGAAGCTGACCTACCGTTACATGGCGGCATTCAATACCACAGTGAAGCTGTTTGACGGATTGATGTATCTGGTGGTATTGGTGGCAGGCGGTATTTTTATGGTAAACGGACGGATTGCCGCTGGTGACCTGGTGGCATATATGCTGTATGTATCCACCCTGATCGCAACAATCCGGCGTATCATCGAATTTGCCGAACAGTTCCAGCGGGGCATGACCGGTATCGAGCGCTTTTTACAGATCGTGGATGCGGATATCGAGATCTTCGATGAGCCAGATGCCATAGAACTGAAGGACCCGAAGGGAGAAATCTCTTTTGAAAAAGTAAGCTTTGAATATCCGGATGACCATAACAAGGTATTCACTGATCTGAACCTGCAGATCCACGCGGGAGAAAAGGTGGCCATCGTCGGTCCTTCCGGTGGTGGTAAGACAACGCTGTGCAATCTGATCCCGAGATTTTATGATGTCTCAGAAGGCAGGATCCTGTTGGACGGTCAGGACATTAAGCATTTTACGTTAAAGAGTCTGCGGGGCAATATCGGTATCGTACAGCAGGATGTGTATCTTTTCTCCGGTACGATCTATGAAAATATCGCTTATGGACGTCCCGGGGCTTCGAAAGAAGATGTGATCAATGCGGCAAAGCGTGCCGGGGCTCATGAATTCATCATGGGACTGAAGGACGGTTATGATACTTATGTGGGAGAACGGGGTGTAAAGCTGTCCGGCGGACAGAAACAGCGGATCAGTATTGCCAGAGTATTTCTGAAAAATCCGCCCATCATCATTCTGGATGAGGCCACTTCCGCACTGGACAATGAGAGTGAGTTCGCCGTGGCAAAATCTCTGGGAGAATTGTCGGAGGGGCGTACTACTCTGACTATCGCCCACAGACTTTCCAGTATCCGCAATTCCGACAGGATCCTGGTGCTGACGGATGACGGCATTGTGGAGGAAGGCAATCACGACCAGCTCATGGAACAAAAAGGGATCTATTATCAGTTCTATGAAACAGCCAATGCTTTGAAATAACATTACAAAAACGGAGGTAGAGCTATGAAACTTGTGTTTGTGGGGGCAGACCATGAAGTAACCGGAAGCTGTCATTATCTGGAGGTTGCCGGGAAACATATTTTAGTGGACTACGGTATGGAGCAGGGTGTCAATGTATTTGAAAATGTGCCGCTGCCGGTGGCGGAATCCATGATTGATTATGTATTCCTGACTCATGCTCATGTGGATCATTCGGGTCTTCTGCCGCTTCTGTATGCCAGAGGCTTCAGAGGACAGATCTATTCCACGGATGCTACAGCGGATCTGTGTAGCATTATGCTGCGTGACTGTGCACATATCCAGAGTGCCGAAGCGGAATGGAAGAATCGTAAGGCAAAACGTTCTGCGAATAATGCAGTGGTGGAGCCGCTGTATACCATGGAGGATGCAGATGGTGTGATCCGCCGGTTCGTTCCCTGTCATTACAATACGATCGTGGAAGTATGCGAGGGAGTAAAAATCCGTTTTACGGATATCGGACATCTGCTGGGCTCTGCCAGCATCGAAGTCTGGCTGACGGAGGACGGCAATACGAAAAAAATCGTATTTTCCGGCGATATCGGCAACAAGCACCAGCCGTTACTTAAGGATCCGACACCTACGAAGGAAGCGGATTATGTCGTGATGGAGTCTACCTACGGTGACAGACTGCATCCGAAGGATAAGCTGGATTATGTGGCAGAACTGACCAAGGTGCTGCAGGAGACCTTAGACCGGGGTGGTAACGTGGTGATCCCGTCTTTTGCTGTGGGCCGTACCCAGGAGATCCTGTATTTCCTGCGGAAGATCAAGGTAGGGCGCCTGGTAAAGGGTCATGAAGATTTCCCGGTGTATGTGGACAGTCCCATGGCGGTAGAGGCTACCGGCGTATTCCAGGAGAACAGGTGGGAATGCTTCGATGATGAGGCCATGGAATTCGTAAAAGAAGGCATTAATCCCATTGCTTTTTCGGGATTAAAGCTGTCCATCACCAGTGAGGAATCCAAAGCCATCAACTTCGACGAGACACCCAAGGTCATTATCTCCGCATCCGGTATGTGTGACGCAGGACGTATCCGGCATCATCTGAAGCATAATCTGTGGAGACCGGAGTGTACGATCCTGTTCGTCGGCTATCAGTCGGTGGGAACACTGGGCCGGGCACTGGTAGAGGGTGCTGATGAGGTGAAGCTGTTCGGTGAGACGGTTTCAGTGCGCGCCGAGATCCGGAAAATGACGGGACTGAGCGGTCATGCGGATAAGGAAGGCCTGATCGACTGGATCCGGGCCTTTGAAGAAAAACCGAAGAAGGTGTTCGTGGTACATGGAGAGGACAGCGTATGTACCGGATTTGCTGAGTGCCTGAAGATCGAGTACGGGCAGAGAGCCTACGCTCCTTACAGCGGTACGGAGTTCGATCTGGCAGGCAATAAGTTCACCTATGAGGCAGCACCTGTTGCCGTGCAGAAAAAGACGAAGCCTGCTACCGGAGTCTTCGAACGACTGCTTGCCTCTGCGAGACGCTTACTGGCACTGGTTACGAAGAGCGAGGGCGTCATGACCAACAAGGATATGGCGAAGTTCGCGGACCAGATCAATTCCCTATGTGACAAGTGGGAGATATAAGTGCATCCATAGGCACAAACAACCCTGAGTATGTAGGACGATAGTCCGGAATACGAAGGGGGAACGATTTCGAGAGTGCGAAGCACGGAGAAATCGGTTATATAACATAATAAGATTCTCCATCAGCTTCTGCGTGACTGCTTGCAGTCAAGGCTTTTGGCTGATGAGAGAATCAAACTGATATGAGTAAGCAAGGCGGTAGCCTGGAATACGAATATCAGAGCGATTTCGAGAGTGCGAAGCACGGAGAAATCGGTTATATATTAGAAGATAGAATAAGGAGACAACATGAGTTTAGCGGATCATATTTTTATCGATATGTGTAATGACATTCTGACCAACGGTACCAGCACGGAGGGCGAGAAAGTGCGTCCCCATTGGCCGGACGGCACCCCTGCCTACACTATTAAGAAATTCGGAGTAGTGAACCGGTACGACCTGTCGAAGGAGTTCCCGATCCTGACCTTGCGCCGGACAGCAATAAAATCAGCCACGGATGAGATGCTGTGGATCTGGCAGCGCAAGTCCAACAACATTCATGACTTAAAAAGCCATGTCTGGGATGAATGGGCGGATGCGGATGGTTCCATCGGTAAGGCCTACGGTTACCAGATGGGTGTGAAACATCAGTATAAAGAGGGCATGATGGATCAGGTGGATCGTGTGATCTACGATCTGAAGAACAATCCCTTCAGCCGCCGCATCATGACCAATATTTACGTGCATCAGGACTTGCATGAGATGAATCTGTATCCCTGTGCCTACAGCATGACCTTTAATGTGACTCAGAAAAAGGGAGAGGACAGGCTGACCCTGAATGCCATTCTGAATCAGCGTTCCCAGGACGTGCTGGCAGCCAACAACTGGAATGTGGTACAGTATGCGGTGTTGGTGCATATGCTGGCACAGGTCTGCGATATGAACGTGGGTGAGCTGGTGCATGTCATTGCGGATGCCCATATCTATGACCGACATGTGGATGCCATTAAGGAACTGATAAGCAGAGAGCCTTTCCCGGCACCGAAGTTCTGGCTGAACCCGGAGATTAAGGATTTTTACCAGTTTACACCGGATGACGTGAAGCTGGAGGGTTACCAGACAGGGGAGCAGATCAGGGATATTCCGATTGCAATCTGACATGAGTAAGTAGGGCGGTAGCCCGGAATACGAATATCAGTACGGTTTCGTGAGTGCGAAGCACGGAGAAACCGGTTATTATCATAGAAACAAACAGAAACGAGGTACACCATGAATTTAATTGTAGCAGTAGACAACAACTGGGCCATCGGCAGCAAGAACGAACTGCTGATCCGCATCCCCAACGATCACAAGCATTTCCGCGAAGAGACGACAGGTAAGGTAGTGGTTCTGGGACGCAAGACTTTGGAGACTTTCCCACAGGGCATGCCTTTAAAGAACCGCATCAACATTATTTTGTCCAAAGATCCGAATTATCAGGTCAAGGATGCGATCGTGGTACACTCTATTGAAGAATTGCTGGAAGAACTGAAGAAATATGACGAAGAGAATATCTATATCATCGGCGGAGAGAGTATTTACCGCCAGATGCTGCCTTACTGTGACGTGGCCCATGTGACGAAGATCGATCATGCCTACGAGGCGGATGCCTATTTCCCGGATCTGGACAGTGATCCCGAGTGGGAGATCACCGCGGACAGCGATGAGCAGGTCTATTTTGACATTACTTACCAGTTCTTGAAATATGAGCGGAAAAAGTCTTAAATGCAATGACAGATATGTAGTGATTTTAATCTGAAAAAACTGTGAAAAGAAGAAAAACGACACATTTTCACTGAAAAAGTCACTGGAAAGCATAAATGTGTATATTGACTTTTATTACAAATGGTATAATAATGAAAATCAATAAATTCTGTTAAGAGAAATCAACAGGCAGAGTGGTAAACCGAGGAAAGAAGGAATACAAAATGGAAAAGAAGAACATTGACTGGGGTAACATCGGTTTCGGTTATATCCCTACGGATTACAGATATGTGTCCAATTACAAGGACGGCAAATGGGATGACGGTCAGCTGACCCAGGATCCCAACATCGTATTAAATGAGTGTGCAGGTGTATTGCAGTATGCACAGACCGTATTCGAGGGCCTGAAGGCCTACACCACAGAAGACGGACATATCGTAACCTTCCGTCCTGACTTAAACGGTGAACGTCTGGAGTCTTCCGCAGCAAGACTGGAGATGCCCATTTTCCCCAAGGAGCGTTTCGTGGAAGCTGTTACCGAGACGGTTAAGGCCAACGATGCTTTCGTACCTCCTTACGGCAGCGGTGCAACTCTGTACATCCGTCCTTATATGTTCGGCAGCAACCCTGTCATCGGTGTAAAGCCTGCGGATGAGTATCAGTTCCGTATTCTGTGCACCCCTGTAGGACCTTATTTCAAGGGCGGCGTTAAGCCTCTGACCATCCGTGTCACCGACTTTGACCGTGCGGCACCTCACGGAACCGGTCACATCAAGGCTGGCCTGAACTATGCTATGAGCTTACATGCAATCGTATCCGCTCACAAGGAAGGCTACGATGAGAATATGTATCTGGATGCTGCTACCCGTACCAAGGTAGAGGAGACCGGCGGTGCGAACTTCCTGTTCGTTACCAAGGACAACAAGGTCGTAACTCCCAAGTCCGACAGTATCCTTCCGTCCATCACCCGTCGTTCTCTGGTATATGTTGCCAAGGAATACCTGGGACTGGAAGTAGAAGAGAGAGAAGTATACCTGGATGAAGTAAAAGACTTCGCAGAGGCTGGTCTGTGCGGTACCGCAGCAGTGATCTCCCCTGTAGGCAAGATCGTTGACCACGGCAAAGAAATCTGCCTGCCCAGCGGCATGACCGAGATGGGACCTGTCACCAAGAAACTGTATGAGACTCTGACCGGTATCCAGATGGGCAGGATCGAAGCTCCTAAGGGCTGGATCCATGTAATCGAGTAATCTGGTATCAAAATTGAATAATATTAAAAATGCGTGTGGAGAATATCCGCACGCATTTTTTGTCTGTAGAATTCTTAGATTTTTCTGAACTTCCAAGAAATCGTGGCACAGAAGAAAAAAATAGGGTATAATCAGAATTTAGAGACTTTGAGAAAGTAGGAAATGTTATGTTTTTTAAAAATAGATGTCATATCACCGCGGTATTGGTGGCGGGAGTGCTGGGAATAAGTATGGTGACGGGACTGACCGCCTGCGGCAGCAGTGACGGCACAAAAGTGGTATTTACCACAGGATTTGGGAAAAATGAGGTATTTCGGATCGGGGACGAGTCCTGCTCTAAGGCGGAGATCATGATCTACCTGACCACGACCCAGAATCAATATGAGAATGTCTACGGGACGGAGATCTGGAATACTTCCCTGAACGGAGTGACTCTGGAGGATAATGTCAAGGAGACAGTGCTGGCAAGAATTGCTCAGATCAAGACCATGTACCTGCTGGCAAAAGAGAAAGAGGTCACGTTGGATGAAGCCGAGGAGGCAAAGGTCGTCCAGGCGGCACAGGAGTATTATTCTTCCTTAAATGATACGGAGATCGAGGCTATGGGTGCCACGGAGGAGATTGTGGAGAATCTGTATCGGGAATATGCCATGGCAGACAAGGTCTATCAGTTGATTATACAGGACATCAATCCGGAGATCAGTGATGACGAGGCCCGCAAAATTACGGTGCAGCAGATCTTTTTTGCAACAGCATCCACGGATATGGACGGAAACCTGAAGCCTTATTCGGAAAGCTCCATTCAGAGTGCCTATGAGAAAGCCTGCGAGGTAAGAGACCTGGCGGTGGACGGAGAACACGATTTCACGGAACTGGCATCCAAATACAGCGACGATTCCGAGATCACCTATTCCTTTGGCAAAGGAGAAGCGGAGAGCGCTTATGAGGAAGCGGCTTTCAATTTGGCAACAGACGAGGTGAGCCAGGTTGTGAAATGTGAACGAGGCTATTACATTATCAAATGCATCAATACGCTGGATCGGGAAGAGACGGACGCTAATAAATTAAAGATTGTAGAAGAGCGGAAACGGGAAGTCTTCGGGCAGGAGTATGACAGCTTTGTGAATACACTGGTGCGTCAGCTCAATGACAAGCTGTGGGACGAGATCACGCTGATCATGGACGAACAGGTGACTACGGACAACTTTTTTGATGTGTATGCAAAGTACTTTCCGGAGGAGTAATTTCTGGTTTTTTACACGCTTTATTAAAATTTTAGAATTACGGAAATATTGATAAATACTGGATTTTTGACTGATTGTTAGCACTCATTTATAATGAGTGCTAAATTTGTCTTGACTTTTCAATTTTACAGTCCTACACTTAGAATCAGTTAGGAAACAGTCAGCCATGGCTGTGCAATTTTAGAAAAGGATGTGGTAATAATGGCAGCAAAAAACGGTAGTTTGTCAATTAACAGTGAAAACATATTTCCGATCATTAAAAAGTGGTTGTATTCCGATCACGATATTTTTTACAGAGAGTTGATCTCTAACGGCTGCGATGCCGTGACCAAGCTGAAAAAGTTGGACATGATGGGAGAATATGCCCTGCCTGAAGGCTATAAGGGACGTGTGGATGTCATCGTGGATCCTGAAAAGAAGACACTGACCTTCAAGGATAACGGTCTGGGCATGACTGACGACGAAGTGGAAGAGTACATCAACCAGATTGCATTTTCCGGCGCAACGGATTTCATTGAGAAATATAAGGACAAGAGCAATTCCGACCAGATCATCGGTCATTTTGGACTGGGCTTCTATTCTGCATTCATGGTAGCGGATGAAGTACACATTGATACCTTGTCCTACAAGGACGGCGCCAAGGCAGTGCACTGGGAGTGCGACGGCGGCACCGAGTTCTCCATGGAAGACGGAGACAAGACGGATGTCGGTACGACCATTACCCTGTTTTTAAATGAAGATTGTCTGGAGTTCTGTAATGAGTACAAGGCTCGTGAGGTCGTGAAGAAGTATTGTTCCTTCATGCCTACCGAGATCTATCTGTCCAAGGCGAACACCAAGGAGACCCAGATCATCAAGGAAGAGGAAAAGCTTCCCGATGATGAAGTCCTGGAAGAGATCGAGCCGGAGAAGAAGGAAGCGGCAGAAGGTGAAAATGCTGAAGCTGCTGAGGGAACAGAAGAGCCTAAGAAGCTGAAGATCAGAAAGCGTCCTGAATTGATCAACGAGACACAGCCTCTGTGGACCAAGCATCCCAATGAGTGCACGAAGGAAGAGTATCTGGACTTCTACCGCAAGGTATTTCAGGATTACAAGGAGCCTCTGTTCTGGATCCACCTGAATATGGATTATCCTTTTAATCTGAAAGGTATCCTGTACTTCCCGAAGATCAACATGGAGTATGAGTCCATCGAAGGTACCATCAAGCTGTACAACAATCAGGTATTTATCGCAGATAACATCAAGGAAGTCATTCCTGAGTTCCTGCTGCTGTTAAAGGGTGTCATCGACTGCCCGGATCTGCCTCTGAACGTATCCAGAAGTGCATTGCAGAATGATGGATTTGTCAAGAAGATCGCCGAGTACATTACCAAGAAGGTAGCGGACAAGCTGGCCGGTATGTGCAAGACGGATAAGGAAGAGTATGACAAATACTGGGATGACATCAGTCCCTTCATCAAGTTTGGCTGCCTGAAGGATGACAAGTTCTGTGAGAAGATGAACGATTATATCCTCTTCAAGAATCTGGACGGCAAATATCTGACTCTGCCCGAGTGTCTGGAGATCAAGCCTCAGGACGAGGAAGAGAATAAGGAAAATGCTGTAGATGAGAACGGCAACAAGGTAGAAGCTGAGGTCGTAGGGGATAAATCTGAAGATGAGGCTTCTGAGGAGAATGCCGGGGAAGAGAAGAAGGAAAAGATCATTTACTATGTAACGGATGAACAGCAGCAGAGCCAGTACATCAATATGTTCAAGGCTGCTAAGATGGATGCTGTGATCCTGACCCATAATATCGATCAGCCCTTCATCTCCCAGTTGGAGCAGAAGAATGAGGGAATCAAGTTCCAGCGTATCGATGCGGATGTGACCGATGCCCTGAAGTCCAAGACTTCCAAGAAGGCTGAAAAAGAGATGGAAGAGCAGGCAGAGAGCATCAGCAAGCTGATGAAGAAGGCTCTGAAGAACGACAAGATCACTGTCAAGGTAGAGAAGCTGAAGAACAAGAAGATCTCTTCCATGATCACGCTGTCCGAAGAGAGCAGACGTATGCAGGATATGATGAAGATGTACTCCATGCCCGGCATGGATATGAGTGCTTTCGGCGGTGAGGGCGAGACCCTGATTCTGAATGCCAACCATCCTCTGGTACAGTACATCACCGAGCACCAGGACGGCGAGAACGCAGAAATGATCTGCGAGCAGCTGTACGATCTGGCAAAGCTCCAGCATGCACCCTTGTCCGCCGACGCCATGACCAAGTTCGTGGCAAGAAGCAATGACATTATGATGCTGTTGACCAAATAAAAATGACGGATTAAAAACAAAGGGAATCACAATCTGGGAACGGTTTGTGGTTCCTTTTTTGGGCTACACGGTGGCTCGGGGACAGATGCAGACCGGTACCGGAATTAGTATTTAGTGAATGCATATCACCCGTCTGTTAATCAAGTAGATGTATGATGAAGACAAAACGGATAGAAGTTAGTCTGCTTAGTATATGGGAACATGCACATATTTTTCTGACTTTGCATATTCTGTAAGGAACATTTGTTGCCTGACCGGATCAAGACAGACAAAACGGCATAGGCAGAAAGGACCTCTGTCCATGGAAACTACTTATACAGGAACACTTCAGATCAGCGTTGTCTCCGCTCTGGGGATGACACCGATACCCGGCGCGACCGTCACTGTCTCCTATACCGGGGATCCGGATTCCCCGCTGGAGACGATGACTACTGACGAATCCGGGCAAACCCCTACGATAACACTGGATGCGCCGCCGAGAGAGCTTTCTTTATCTCCGGATATTACGGCACAGCCCTATTCGGAGTACAACATTCAGGTGACTGCAGAAGGCTTTGACCCGGTACTGGTATCTGGTTCCGAAATTCTGGCAGGCGAATTTTCCCTACAACCGATCCGCATGAATCCGCTGAATGTAACAGAGGAGGAAGAAAAAGTAGTAGTAATACCTGCACATACGCTTTTCGGAGAGTATCCTCCGAAGATTCCGGAAGAAGAAATCAAACCTATGAACGAGACCGGGGAGATCGTACTGAGCCGTGTGGTGATTCCGGAATATGTGATCGTACATGACGGTGTCCCGGAGGATCCCACTGCCCGGAATTACTGGGTGCGCTATAAGGATTACATTAAAAATGTGGCCTCCAGCGAGATTTATTCCACCTGGCCGGAGAGTGCAATTTATGCTAATATTCTGGTCATTCAATCATTTACGTTAAACCGTATATATACGGAGTGGTACAGGGGACGTGGATACGATTTTACGATAACTTCTTCTACGGCGTATGATCAAAAATGGATCTATGGCAGAAATGTGTTCGAAGAGATCGACTATCTGGTAGATTCCATTTTTACCAACTATTTGTCAAGGCCCGGTGTACGACAGCCCATTTTCACATCGTATTGTGACGGTAATCGGACTACCTGCCGGGGGCTGAGCCAGTGGGGCTCCAAGTCATTGGCGGATCAGGGATATTCCGCTATTGATATCATTCATTATTATTACGGCAATGATATGTATATCAATTCCGCAGATATTATTTCGGGAGTGCCTTCTTCCTGGCCGGGGTATGATCTGACTATCGGTTCTTCCGGGGAAAAAGTCCGTCAGCTGCAACAGCAGTTGAACCGGATCGCCAGAAATTATCCGGCGATTCCTACGTTGACACCCGACGGAATCTATGGCTCCGGTACTGCGGAGGCTGTCCGGACGTTCCAGAAGATATTTAATCTTCCTCAGACCGGAATCGTGGATTATCCTACATGGTTTGAAATCTCGGATATTTATGTGGGGGTGACACGTATTTCGGAGCCGGATGCGTAGTAAATGGGAAGTTACGCGAGCAATGAGCCGCGTAACTTCCCATTTACCATGTTGTAACAAGTGTAATTCCAACAATTTTCCCGGACAAGCATAAAATCCGCTTGACAGATAAAAATAAATAACGTATTATTGTATTAAATAAATAATACAGTAAAACAACAAGACAATGAGGGACCCGGGGAGGCATCGATAGAAACGATGCGTGACAGGTAATAAGAAACAGAAAATAAGAAACAAGAAAGGATGATAGGAATGGCGTGGGAATTGGATGCTGACAGACCCATATATGCGCAGCTGGTGGAGCGGATCCAGAAAGAGATCGTGTCCGGCAAATATCAGCCGGGAGAGAAGCTGCCGAGTGTCAGAGATCTTGCGGCCGTGGCGGCGGTGAACCCGAATACGATGCAGAAAGCTTTTGCAGAACTGGAGCGGAGCGGCCTGATCGTGACACAGCGCACCAGCGGCAGAACCGTGACGGAGGACACTGAGCTGATCGGGAATACCAGAGAACAGCTGGCAGCCGGGCATGTCCGGAATTTTATCAACAACATGCAGGAACTGGGATATCAGAGAGAGGAGATCCGGAATCTCTTCGATAAGGTACAGGCCTGACAGGGGTGCAAATTTATGATGAAAATAAAGAGAGGCGGAAATAGAAATGAATAATCTGGTAGAAATTGTAAATCTGACCAAGAAATATGGTGCCAATGTGGCTGTGAACAATCTGACCGTAAGTCTCCCCAAGGGGAAGATCATTGGCCTGTTGGGACCCAACGGCAGCGGTAAGACGACACTGATCAAAATGCTGAACGGTCTGCTGACACCGACGGAAGGCACTATTATGATCGACGGAAATTATGTAGGACCGGTGACCAAGAGCAAGGTAGCTTATCTGCCGGACCGCACGTATCTGACCATGAATCAGACAATCCGGGAGATTCTGGATTTCTTTCAGGACTTTTATACAGACTTTTCCAGGGAACGTGCGGAAGAGATGTTAAAGAGTCTGGGGATCGATCCTGCAGTGAAAATGCGGACATTGTCCAAAGGTACGAAGGAGAAGGTACAGTTGATCTTAGTGATGAGCAGGAATGCCAGCCTGTATATTTTGGATGAGCCGATTGCCGGTGTGGATCCGGCAGCGAGAGATTACATCCTGCGCACCATTATCAACAACTACAATCCGGAAGCAACGGTACTGATCTCTACCCATCTGATCGAGGATGTGGAACAGGTACTGGATGAAGTCATCTTCATGCGTTATGGTCAGCTGGTGTTATATACATCCGTTGACAATATCAGAGAAGAGAAAGGTAAGTCTGTAGATGCTTACTTCAGGGAGGTGTTCGCATGTTAGGAAAGTTAATGAAATATGAATGGAAAAATATCTGGAAAGCCGGTACACTGATGCTTCTGGGAATGCTTGTGGTCACCGTGATTGGCTGCGTGGTATTACGCATGCCGGGAGGACTGGTAACGGAGATTGCGGACGGCAATAACATGAATGCGACACAGAGCTGGTTTGTACTCTCTTCCTTTGTGGCAACACTGATCCTGTATGTGATCATGCTGCTGGCGTCTACCTGGGGAATGCTGATTTTTTTGGGCATCCGCTTTTACCGCAGTATGTATACGGATGAAGGCTATCTGTCCCACACCCTGCCGGTAACAGCTAACCAGCTGTTTTTAAGCAAGGTACTGGTCTCCGGTGTCTGGTATCTGTTCATTACGATAGGCATCGGTATTTCAGTGGTGGCACTGATCGTGTCTCTGATGACAGGCCTTTTAAATATCGGTGAACTGAGTAGTGTACTGACACAATATAATGGGAATATCTGGGAATTTCTGGCAGATGCTTTTTATGAACTTGGCAGAACATACGAAGAAGAGATGGGGATCAATCTGTTGCATTATGGGATCACGCTGCTCTTAACCTATGTGGCAGGACCGTTCATTACCATGGTCACTCTGTTCGGAGCGCTGACCATCGGACAGCTTTCCTCCAAACATAAAGGCCTGATGGGAATTCTGGCATATGCCGGCCTGACGATCCTGTCGTCCATCATCGGCAGCACCGTACAGAGCGCATTCATGTTTGGTGCCAATGTCGCAAACAGTGCCAGTGGAATCACGGTGAGCACCAATTCCGCCTATGATATTAACGTGATCACCAGTCTGCTCATTGCGGCCATCATGTACGGCGTATCTTATTACATCATGAACCGAAAATTAAACCTGGACTAACCGGGTCTACAGCTTGCCCTCAACTGGTAAATTTGGTATAATAAATCCAAATGACAACAGGGAACGGGTGAAGGTACATGCAGGAGATTATTGATAGAATTTTAGGAGGAAACTTCGATTATGAGAACGGTTCTTTGGAATTCTCCTGCGCTAAAATAGAGATTTCCCTGTCACAGGGGACAATATATGAGGGCTCTTTTCACATTCTTTCTGCGTCGGAAGGCTATGTAAAAGGATCCGTGATCTCGGACCATCTTCGGATGGAATGTATGACGGATCAGTTTACCGGCTCCGATGCAGAAATTTTTTACTGCTTCCACGGAGAAGATCTGGAGGAAGGGGATGTGATCAAGGGCTCTTTTTCCGTAGTCAGCAACAGAGGAGAATACAATCTTCCTTTTGTGGTGACGGTGGAGCATGGGATGTTGAATTCTTCCATCGGGGCTATCCGGAATCTGTTCCATTTTGCCAACCTGGCGAAGAGCAACTGGAAGGAAGCTGTGCGGCTGTTCTATGATCCGGAATTTCTGCGGCTGTTCCAGGGGAACGATGCCCATTTCTATGACAGTTACCGGATCCTGTCCACTTATGAGGGCAACGAACAAAATGTGGAGGAATTCCTGATCTGTATCAACAAAAAGCAACAGCTGGAATTCCTGACGGAAGAGAAAGAACTGGTGAAAAAACTGCCTCGCAGCGCAGATAATTACGGCGTCACGGAGAACAATCTGACCATCGTGAGGAACGGCTGGGGATATACGAATCTCCAGATCGAGTGTGAGGGTGAATTTGTCTTTACGGAAAAGGAAAACATTACAGACGATGATTTCCTGGGAAACCGTTGCCGCCTGCCGGTCTACATCGACAGCAGCCTGTGCAGACCTGGCAAAAATTTCGGTAAAGTCTACATATATAATGCTTATACTTCACTGGAAATCCCGGTCATGGTACAGCTGGGAGACGGTGTAGTGGCCCGGCATGCGGATCACAGTCATATGCAGTGCATCACCCAGATCATGAAATATTATGAAGAATCGAGACTGAAAAAGATCGGTACGGGAACCTGGCTCGCGGAGACCGGCAAACTGGTGGAGCGCATGGTGACCATGGATGAGAAGGATGTGCCGGCGAGACTGTTCCAGGCACAGCTTCTGATCACAGAGGAACGCTACAATGAAGCCGGATGGATCCTGGATCACGCGGCGGACATGTTGGAAGCCCAGGGAGCTACCGTCGGAGAACAGTGGGCTTACTATCTGTATCTGACCACACTGATCCACAGGGATCCCCAGTATACACTGCAAATGGCGGAGCAGGTGGAACAGATCTACCGCTATGACAGGACCCGCTGGCGTGTGGCATGGCTGCTGTTGTATCTGTCGGAGGAATACAATCGTTCAACCTCCGGGAAATGGATGTTCTTAGAAAAACAGTACCAGTACGGCTGCACCAGTCCGGTGATCTACCTGGAAGCACTGGCCCTTTTGAACGGCAATCCGGCGCTGCTACGTAAATTGAACAGTTTTGAACTGCAGGTGTTGAACTTCGGTGTCCGTCAGGATGCGGTAAACGACAGCCTGATCGAACAGCTGTTGTATCTGTCCGGAAGAGTCAGAGAGTATTCTCCGCTACTGGGCAGAATTTTACGAAGACTGTATGAGAAAAAGAAGGATGTGCGGATCCTGCAGGAGGTGTGCAGCCTTCTGATCAAGGGAAGTAAGACGGGACCGGATGCCTTCACGTGGTATCAGATGGGTGTGGAAAGCCATCTGAGGATCACGAATCTCTATGAATATTATATGGCGTCGGTAGATCTGGATGCTGTGCTGGAGCTTCCGAAAGTGATTCTGATGTATTTTTCTTTCCAGAGCAATCTGGATTATGAACATAGTGCGTTCCTGTATGCGTATCTGTTAAAACACCGGAAAGATTATGAGGAACTGTACGAACATTACGAGCCGAGAATGGAGCGGTTCGTCATTGACCAGATCCAGAAGCAGCATATTAACAGACATCTGGCAATACTGTATCAGGAATTCCTGTCTCCGGCCATTGTAACGGAAGCTATGGCGAAGCCTCTGTCCCGTCTGTTGTTTGCCCATATGGTAAGAGTGGATGACAGCAGAATGCGTAAGGTGATTGTCAGCCAGCCGGGGAATCTGATACTGTCCGAGACGCCTCTGCAAAACGGCACGGCCTGGGTGGCAGTCTACGGGAATGATTATACCATTGCTTTTGAGGATGCATATGGTAACAGGTTCCTTAAAAATGTGGAATATACCCTGGAAAAACTGCTGGTACCGGGGAAATATCTCAGACTTCTGGAACATTATGTGCCGGATACGGCAGAACTGGATCTGTATTTCATGGAGAACGGCAGAACAGAAGAGACCAAATCTTCCACAAAGCTGATGCGGATGGCAAGACTGGTGGAAAGCGATGCCGTGGAGCCGAAGCTGCGCAGTGAGATTGCGGTACAGCTGGTACAGGCCTATTTCGATGCGGATAATTTGCAGGCACTGGATGAATACCTGCAGGAGCTGCAGGGGGACGGCTTTACGGAGGAACAGCGGGAACTGATCCTGCGTTTTCTGGTGTTGCGGGGAAATTATGAGAAGGCATATGCCTGGATCGAAGCATATACCCCTTATTTTGTGGAGGCCAAGATTCTGTTGCGGCTTACGGACGGTGTGATCACGCAGTCGGTCCATGAGGGAGAGGCAGTCCTGTATGCGGCGGCATTGACGGTGTTCCGCAAGGGAAAATACAACGGTGGAATTTTAGAGTATCTGGTGCGTTATGCCACCGGTACCACGAAGGAATTGCGTGACATCTGGAAAGCGGCAAGATCCTTTGAGATAGACTGCTACAGCTTAAGTGAAAAGATATTGCTGCAGATGCTGTTCTCCGGGGCATTTGTGGGAGAGCGGATGGATATTTTTCGTTATTATGTATCCCAGGGAGCCAGACAGGAGATCGAGGAAGCTGTGCTTGTACAGAGCTCTTATGATTATTTCTGCCGGGAGAAGATCACGGAGGAATATGTATTCCGGGAGATCCGTAACTGCTATCTGCGGGGAGAAGAGACCCAGCGGATCTGCAAGCTGGCTTATCTGAAATTCTATGCGGAGAATAAGGACAAGCTGGAGCGGGAAGATGAAACTCTGGTCCGGAATTTCCTGGAGGAAATGATGAAGGACCACATTCATCTGAACTTTTTCAGGGAATATCAGGACTGCCTGCCACAGCTGCAGGAGATGAAGGACAAGACTATCGTGGAGTATCACACAAGAGGCGGCGTCCGTGCAAGGATTCATTATGTGATGATGCATGAGAACGGGCAGGCGGAGGATTACCTGTCGGAATATATGCAGGAAGTATACAGCGGTGTATTTTTCAAGGAATTCGTACTGTTTTTCGGGGAGAATCTTCAATATTACATTATGGAAGAATCAGAGAACGAAGAACAGCTGACGGAGAGCGGAAGCCTGCAGAAGAGCGATATTATGAATGAAAGTCCGGACAGCAAATACGAGATCATCAATGATATGATGATCAGCATGACACTGCAGGACGATACGACACTGGATCATCTGATCGAGGAATATTACCGCAGGGAATATCTGGATCACAGATTGTTCACATTGCAGTAAAGATAAAAAAAGACAGCAGGAGAGGAGGCGGAAGAACATGCGACTGCCGGGAAGTGATAAAGTTATAGTGGGTTATGACCTGGGGAAGGATTATGCGCAGATCAGCTGCTATGTCACAGGCAAGGAAGAAGAGATCACCACATTGTCTTCCGTTGCAGGCTCACAGGTCTATACGATTCCCCTGGTCCTGAGCAAGAGACAGGGAGTCAACCAGTGGTTCTATGGAAGTGAAGCCCTCCGGCATGCGGAGGAAGAAGAGGGAATCCTGGTGGAGCATCTTCTGAAGCTGGCAAAAGATGGGGAACCGGTGCAGATCGATGGAACGACTCTGGATCCGGTGGCACTACTGACTCTTTTTCTCAAGCGTAGTCTGGGAATGCTGTCCCAGATGACTTCCACAGAGCGGATCGGGGCCCTGATGATCACCTGCGAGGAACTGGATGCAGGAATGCTGGAGGTGCTGACGCAGGCAGTGGAGGCATTACACCTGAAGACGGATGCTGTCTGTTTTCAGAGCCATCGGGAGAGCTTTTATTATTACAATCTGTATCAGCCGGAAAATCTGTGGAAGCAGGGGAGCGTGCTGTGCGAGTATAGGGACAGTTCCATCCAGACTTATTATATGGAATGCAACCGCCATACGACGCCGGTGGTAACGTACATCGAAGAGCGGGAATTCCCTTTTCCGGTGGAAAAATCGGATGAAAAGTTCCTGGAGATCGCCACACAGCTATGCGAGAACCGGATGGTGTCCTCGGTATATCTGATCGGGGAAGAGTTTTCTCAAGAATGGATGAAAGAATCGCTACGCTATCTGTGCCGTGGACGGAGAGTCTTTCAGGGGAACAACCTGTTCAGCAAGGGTGCCTGCTACAGCATGATGGAGCGACTGCATCCCAGTGAAAACGGACAAAATCATGTCTATCTGGGACAGGATAAATTGAAATCCAATATCGGTATGAAAGTGCGCAGACAGGGAGAGGAATCCTATCAGGCACTGTTAGACGCCGGAATCAACTGGTACGAGGCGCAGAATACCATGGAGTTTTACCTGCTGGAAGGAAGAGCGGTGGAGATCCTGATCACGTCCCTGACGGGAAAGGGAAGCCGGATCGCCAGAATCGTGCCGGAAGAATTGCAGGAAGGAATCACCAGACTGCGGATTCAGGTGGAGATGAAGGATGAAATACATCTGCAGGTGGAACTGGAGGATCTTGGTTTTGGCAGCTTCCGAACAGCTACGCATCATATCTGGAAGGAAGAAATAGAGTTGTAGATCTGCCCGGGGCAGAGAAAATGAGGATGAAAAATGAAGGCAAGTCTGTGTGTAGGAGAATATTGCGAGAATGCCTATAATGTGGAAGGCCTGGATATCCGGGTCTATAGTATGGAAGAGTTGTGCTATTGCCTAAAGGAGAATGCATTCCTGTTAGACCTGTCCATCATGAACGATAAGCTGGTGGACTGGATCGGAGAAGAATGTAAAGTGTGGGAACTGGCAAAACAGCTCTACCCCATGGTACATAAGCAGGGATCCTTAAGTGTGTTCGTGGTGACGATCCTGCAATATGTGGGGATGTACGATCCGGAAGAAATCCTGCAGGTGGAGCAGGTACTGAAGCAGGGAGCAGGACTCAGCAATCTGGAGAAACGCAAGAGCCAGATCGACTATATGGTGGAAAAAAGAAAATATGCGGCAGCCATCCGTGGATATGATATGCTACTGGAGACCTGGAACCATCTGGAACAGGAAGGAAAGGAACTTCCGGCGGGAAAAGTCCGGGCGGCGATCCTGCACAATAAGGGTGTGGCGCTGACAGGGCTGATGTTTTATGACAAGGCGGCATATTACTTTAACGAAGCCTGGAAGACCGATCCGGACAGAGAACACCTGGATGCTTATCTGGCGGCAAAGAGAATGGAACTGACGGAGGATGCCTATGTGGCATTTGCAGCGCAGAATCCGGAAAATTATACGGAGTCCTTGGAACTGGAAAAGCGGATCGAGCAATTTGAACGGGAATGGGAACAGCAGCCGGAGTACCGACAGCTACGGCTGCGTGGTGACTGGCGGGTGAACGACAGGGTGAAATACGATGCGGAAAATGAGAGACTGACTCAGGCACTGAAAAACAGTTACCGGACAAGTGTCAGCGTATAGAGAAGACAGCAGGAGAGAATTATGGCGTGGTGGAACCGTTTATTTAAGAAAAAAGAACCGATACAGCAGGAAGAGGACTGGGAACAGCTGGTCTATACCCGCAACGGTGTGAATTTTGATGAGGAAGACCAGAGAAAACGTTACATTGTAAATTGCCTGGAGCAGATCTCAGAGGCTTCCAAGGAGATCGACCTCCTGACGGGAGAGTATACGCTGGTGACTTCTTATCTGACGGATACGGATGAGATTGAGGCCCTGCCAGCAGAGCAGAGAGAAGAGGTCAACCGGGTGGCCGGCAAGCTGGCCGGGCTGGAACAGGAACGCAGCAGATACCGGGAAAAGAAGAACCGTATGCGGGATGCGGACTTCTATGCGATCCGCAAAAGAGAGAACGAGATTGAAGAAGGCATTCAGAAGATTCGGGACGGCGAGAAATACGGCAATCTGATAAGGCAGGATCTGCACAGACTGGACGGAGAACGACATGCCTACGAATACCGGAGAAATGAGCTGGAGAATCTGATGAACAACCAACGGGGCATGGCTGTCATTTTCCTTACGGCATTGATCGTCTGTGTGATCATGCTGGTGATCCTGCAGTATGCTTTTGAAATGGATGTCTATGTGGGACTTTTTCTGGCAGTAGGTGCAGGAGCTGTAGCCATCTCCTATGTCTGCATCCGGTACATGGATGCAGGACGGGAACTGCAGCGGGTGGAGAAGACCATCAACAAGATCATCCAGCTGCAGAATAAAGTCAAGATCCGCTATGTGAACAACTGTCAGCTGATGGAATATCTGTATCTGAAGTACAATACGGACAGTGCAGCAAAGCTGGAAAAACAGTGGAAAATGTATCAGGACGAAAAGGAAGAGCGGAAGCAGTTCGCAGAGGCGGAAGCTAAGATCGAGTACTACCAGAAGCAGCTGGTACAGCAGCTGGCCGGTTACCGTGTGCAGATGCCGGAGCGCTGGATCAGTCAGACAGCTGCGCTTTTGGACAAGCGGGAAATGGTGGAGATCCGTCACGAACTGATCCAGAGAAGACAGGTGCTCCGTAAACAGATGGACTACAATCAGGAAGTAGCGGAGAGTGCAAGAAACGAAGTAAAAGACATCGCAGCCACCTATCCGAAATATGCCCAGGAGATCCTGGCCATGGTGGAGCGGTACGACCGATAAAGAATTGACAAGACACCTCTCGTTGTGTTACTATGACACCGTGTTAGCAATTTACCTTGCTAAAGCATACGACGCGGCCAACAGTGAGTGGCAGAACGGGAGGATGTATTATGAAAAGAGTATTAGTGGCATTACTGGCAATCAGCATGGCAGCAGGTGTTCTTACCGGCTGTGGTTCTAAAGGATCTGAGAAAACATTTACCGTAGGTTTCGATGCGGAATTTCCCCCTTACGGATATCGTGATGACAGTGGAGAATATGTAGGCTTTGACCTGGATCTGGCAGCAGAAGTATGCAAGAGACAGGGCTGGGAGCTGGTAAAGCAGCCTATCGACTGGGATGCCAAGGATATGGAACTTTCTTCCGGAGCCATTGACTGTATCTGGAACGGTTTCACCATGAACGGCAGAGAAGATGCCTACACCTGGACAGAGCCCTATATCGACAACAGTCAGGTATTCGTCGTAGCATCTGCTTCCGGTGTACAGAACAAGGAAGAACTGGCAGGCAAGGTGGTAGCAGTACAGAAGGATTCCTCTGCGCTGGCTGCTCTGAACGATGAAGAAAATGCAGACAACATTGCACTGCGTGATTCCTTCTCCCAGCTGATCGAATATGCGGACTACAATACCGCTTTCATGGATCTGGAGCAGGGTGCGGTAGATGCCGTAGCCATTGATATCGGTGTGGCACAGTATCAGATTGCGCAGAGAGAAGAAGGAAAATTCGTTATGTTGCAGGGCGAGGACAACAAGCTGGCTGTAGAGCAGTATGCAGTAGGTTTCCTGAAGGGTAATGATGAACTGAGAGATACCGTACAGAAGACACTGGACGAAATGGCAGCGGATGGTACCTTCGCACAGATCGCTGAAAAATGGGGACTGACCGACAGCGTATGTCTCGGTAAATAATCAACTAAGGATAGTTAAGGAGTAGAATTCATGAGTTTGCTGACCATGAGTGCCCAACTGGCAGAGGGCTTTCTGATAACGGTGGAAATATTTGTACTGACCCTTTTGTTTTCCCTTCCTCTGGGGCTGATCGTAGCCTTCGGAAGGATGTCAGGATGTAAGGTGATCCGCATTATCTCCAAAATATACATATCCATCATGAGAGGAACCCCTCTGATGTTACAGATCATCGTGGTGTATTTTGCCCCCTTTTATGTATTCCGCATGCAGGTGGGAACGGGGTATCGTTTCCCGGCGGTGATACTGGCATTCGTGATCAATTATGCGGCATATTTTGCAGAGATCTACCGTGCGGGCATTGAGTCCATACCGGTGGGGCAGTATGAGGCTGCGGAGGTGCTGGGCTACAGCAAGGCACAGACTTTCGTGAAGATCATTCTGCCGCAGGTGGTGAAGCGGGTTCTCCCGCCAGTGACCAATGAGACCATTACGCTGGTCAAAGATACATCCATGGCATTTACCATTTCCATTGCGGAAATGTTCACGGTGGCAAAGCAGATCGGAGCGGCACAGACCAGTGTGCTTCCCCTGTTGGCAGCAGGTGTGTTCTATTATATCTTCAATCTCGTGGTGGCTTCTTTCATGGAGTATCTGGAGAAGAAGACATCTTATTACAGATAGGAGCAGTGCGGAAATATGGTCCTTTTGGAAATGAATCATGTGAAAAAAAGTTTTGACGGCAACGGGGTGCTGAAGGATATATCCCTGAAGGTTAACGAAGGAGAAGTTGTCTCCATCATCGGCCCCTCCGGTTCCGGCAAATCCACATTGCTTCGCTGTGCAACGCTTCTGGAGAAAATGGACGGTGGTGAGCTGATCTATTCAGGGCAGACGGCAGCTTCGGAGAAAACGGATAAAAACGGCAGAATACAGTGCGAATATGCGTCCAAGGCAGAATTACATAAGATCCGTAAATGTTTCGGACTGGTGTTCCAGAATTTTAACCTTTTTCCCCATTATACAGTGATGAAAAATATCATCGATGCGCCGATCCATGTGGATAAGGTAAGCCGCACAGAAGCCGTGGCGAGGGCGGAGAAGCTTTTAGCACAGTTGGGACTGTCGGATAAGGCAGATGCCTACCCTTACCAGCTGTCCGGCGGACAGCAGCAGAGAGTATCCATAGCCAGGGCACTGGCACTGCAGCCCAGGATCCTGTTCTTCGATGAGCCGACCTCGGCACTGGATCCGGAATTGACGGCAGAAGTATTAAAGGTGATCAGACAGCTGGCAAGTGAACATATGACCATGATCATCGTAACCCATGAGATGCAGTTTGCCAGAGAAGTATCCGACCGCATTATTTTCATGGAACAGGGTGTGATCGTGGAGGAAGGTTCTCCCGAAGCACTTTTTACAACGGAAAATGCCCGGGTTCGGGAATTTATCGGAAAGTTGCAGTAAAAATATATTGATTTTTTTTCGCAAATCTGTTTATCTATTAGGTGTGGGTGTATCTTGCCCACACCTGTTTCAATAAAAGACTGAAAAACATAAGAATGCGAGGACTGATGGTATGAGCGTACAGGAAATGAAACCGATCAAGGAAGGCAAAGTTCGTGAGATCTATGACAACGGAGATACCCTGATCATGGTGGCAACTGACCGTATCAGCTGCTTTGATGTGATCTTGGACAACACAGTAACAAAGAAAGGAACTGTATTGACCCAGATGTCGAAATTCTGGTTTGATATGACTGAGGATGTGATTCCCAATCATATGGTATCCGCTGATGTTAAGGATATGCCCGAATTTTTCAGACAGCCGAAATTCGACGGCAACAGCATGATGTGCAAGAAGCTGAACATGCTTCCCATCGAGTGCATCGTTCGTGGATACATTACCGGAAGCGGCTGGGAAAGCTACAAGAAGAATGGTACCGTATGCGGTATCAAGCTTCCGGAAGGTCTGAAGGAGGCAGATAAGCTTCCCGAGCCCATCTATACCCCTTCCACCAAGGCAGAGATCGGAGATCATGATGAGAATATCTCCTATGAGCAGAGTGTGGAATATCTGGAGAAGCGTTTCCCCGGCAAGGGCGCAGAATATGCGGCCAAGCTTCGTGACTATACCATCGCTATTTATAAAAAATGTGCGGATTATGCACTGACCAAAGGAATCATTATCGCAGATACCAAGTTCGAGTTCGGACTGGATGAGAACGGCAACATGGTACTGGGGGATGAAGTATTGACTCCCGACAGCTCCCGTTTCTGGCCGGTAGACGGCTACGAGCCCGGACATGGCCAGCCTTCCTTTGACAAACAGTTCGCCCGTGACTGGCTGAAAGCCAACCCTGAAAAAGGCTGGAAGCTGCCGGAGGACATCGTGGAGAAGACCATTGACAAATACCTTCAGGCTTACAAGATGCTGACAGGCAAGGATCTGTAGGGTACGGTTTTTTGGGATTTTTTTCACGGGGCAGGCAGGAAAGGTAAGGCTTACAAGTGACGGACAACATTTATATTCAGACAGAAAATAATGACAAATTAAAGGAAGAATGTGGCGTTTTCGGCGTGTATGATTTCGACGGACACGACGTGGCATCCACGATTTATTACGGCCTTCTGGCATTGCAGCACAGAGGCCAGGAAAGCTGCGGTATTGCCGTCAGTGACACGAATGGGCCCAAGGGCAAAGTCTTAAGCAGCAAAGACATGGGACTGGTCAATGAGGCATTTACACCGGAACAGCTGGAGAAGTTAAAAGGTGACATCGGTGTGGGACATGTCCGCTATTCTACAGCGGGAGGATCCACCAGAGAGAATGCACAGCCTCTGGTACTGAATTATGTAAAGGGTACTCTGGGACTGGCCCATAACGGTAACCTGATCAATGCTCCGGAGCTTCGAAGAGAACTGGAGTATACCGGTGCTATTTTCCAGACCACCATTGATTCCGAGGTCATTGCTTATCATATTGCCAGAGAGCGTTTGAATTCCAAATCGGTAGAGGAAGCTGTGGGCAGAGCCATGACGAAGATCAAGGGAGCCTATTCCCTGGTGGTGATGTCTCCCAGAAAGCTGATCGGCGCCAGAGATCCTTATGGATTTAAGCCGTTATGCATCGGCAAGAGAGACAATGCGTATTTTCTGTCCAGCGAGACCTGCGCTCTGGATACGGTAGGTGCCGAGTTCGTCCGGGATGTGCTTCCCGGCGAGATCGTGACCATTTCCCCGGAGAAAGGAATTGAGTCCGATACCACCCATGTATTAAAGCCTGCGGAGACCGCCAGATGTATTTTTGAGTATATTTATTTCGCCAGACCCGACAGCTTTATCGACGGCGTCAGCGTATACGATTCCCGTATTCTGGCCGGAAAGTTCCTGGCTATGGATTCCCCGGTGGATGCGGATCTGGTCATCGGCGTACCGGAATCCGGCAACTGCGCAGCCATGGGATATTCCATGCAGTCGGGAATCCCTTACGGCATGGGCTTTGTGAAAAATGCCTATGTGGGCAGAACCTTCATCAAACCGAAGCAGAAGAGCAGAGAAAGCAGCGTTCAGGTCAAACTGAACCCTATCCGGGAAGCCGTGGAGGGCAAGCGTGTCATCATGATCGATGATTCCATTGTCCGCGGCACCACCTCCGACCGTATCGTAAAGATGTTACGGGAAGCCGGAGCCAAAGAGGTACATATGAGAGTCAGTTCACCACCGTTTCTGTGGCCCTGCTATTTCGGCACAGACGTCCCGGCGAGAGACCAGCTGATCGCATATAACCGTTCCATCAAGGAGATCAGTGATCTGATCGGCACGGACAGCCTGGATTATCTGAAGATTGAGAGACTGGAAGAACTGGTGGGCGGTAATCTTGGCATCTGCAAGGGCTGCTTTACCGGAAAATACCCGATGGAACCGCCTGCGGAAGATATCCGCGGAGAATTTGACAAATAAACAATAACTATTCAGAAAACCGCAGAATAAGAAAAACTGATACGTCATGCCTGCATGTAAGTAGCAGTTTTCTTATTTGTAAGGTGACTCGAGTAGAGTCACCATCCCACACATGAACAAAATTAGCTGCGAAGCAGCGGGAAAGTATGAGAAGCATACGGTTTTGTGAATGTGAGGGATGGGTTTTGAATGGTTGCAATAAATTAGAAAATAAGAGGAGCAGACAAATGAGTACAGGTACAGACAGATATCAGAGCCCGTTATCCGAACGCTATGCAAGCAAGGAGATGCAGTATATTTTCTCCCCGGATATGAAATTCCGTACATGGAGAAAGCTGTGGATTGCACTGGCAGAGACGGAGAAAGAGCTGGGACTGTCCCAGGACGGTAAGCCCGTTATCACAGATGAGCAGATCGAGGAACTGAAGGCCCATGCTGAGGACATTAATTACGATGTGGCAAAAGAGCGTGAAAAACTGGTACGTCATGACGTTATGAGCCATGTGTATGCATACGGACAGCAGTGCCCCAAGGCAGCCGGAATCATCCATCTGGGCGCAACCTCCTGCTATGTGGGTGACAACACCGACATTATTGTGATGACCGAGGCACTGAAGCTTGTCAGAAAAAAGCTGATCAATGTTATGAAGGAACTGGCGGATTTCGCTGATAAGTATAAGGCACAGCCTACCCTGGCATTTACTCATTTTCAGCCTGCACAGCCTACAACCGTAGGCAAGAGAGCAACGCTGTGGTTACAGGAGTTCTCACTGGATCTGGAGGATCTGGATCACGTTCTGGGTACCATGAAGCTGTTAGGCTCTAAGGGAACCACCGGAACCCAGGCTTCTTTCCTGGAACTGTTCAACGGAGATCAGGAGACCATCGACAAGATCGATCCCATGATTGCAGCCAAGATGGGATTCAAGGAGTGCTATCCTGTATCCGGCCAGACTTATTCCCGCAAGGTGGATACCAGAGTAGCAAACGTGCTGGCCGGTATTGCGGCATCCGCTCATAAGATGAGCAATGACATCCGCCTGTTACAGCATCTGAAGGAAGTGGAAGAGCCCTTCGAGAAGAACCAGATCGGCTCCTCCGCCATGGCTTACAAGCGTAATCCCATGAGAAGTGAGCGTATTGCTTCCCTGTCCCGTTATGTGATGGTGGATGCGCTGAATCCCGCCATTACTTCCGCAACCCAGTGGTTCGAGAGAACGCTGGACGATTCTGCCAACAAGAGACTGTCTATTCCCGAAGGCTTTCTTGCCATCGATGGTATTCTGGATCTGTGCCTGAATGTGGTAGACGGACTGGTAGTATATCCGAAGGTAATTGAAAAGCACATGATGAGCGAGCTTCCTTTCATGGCTACCGAGAATATTATGATGGATGCCGTAAAGTTAGGCGGCAACCGTCAGGAACTGCATGAGCGTATCCGTGAGCTTTCCATGGAGGCCGGACGCAATGTGAAGGTAGAAGGAAAAGAGAATAACCTCCTGGAGCTGATCGCCGCAGATCCCGCATTCCCCATGGGACTGGAGGAACTGAAAGCATCCATGGATCCGTCCAAGTATATCGGACGTTCCAAAGAGCAGGTGGAAGCTTTCCTGAAAAATGTGATCAGCCCGATCTTAGAGGCCAACAAGGACTTACTGGGTGTAAAGGCCGAGATCAACGTATAAACGTTTTCTGCTGAAGTAATTTGTGGAAACGAAAACTATTCAGAACCTCATTCATCGGTGATCTTTTGATGTTTACATGGCTCTGAATCGTTACAGAATGATAAGAAAGCAGGAGACGAAAATGGGTGGATTTTTTGGAGTCGCAGCAAAAGAAGACTGTGTGTTTGATCTGTTCTTTGGAACGGATTATCATTCCCATCTGGGAACCAGACGTGCCGGCATGGCAGTCTACAGCAAAGAAGAAGGTTACAACAGAGCCATTCACAACATAGAGAATGCACCGTTCCGTACGAAGTTCGACAAGGATGTCAATGAGATGCACGGACATCTGGGCATCGGCTGTATTTCCGATTTTGAGCCCCAGCCGCTGATGGTGCGTTCCCATCACGGAACTTATGCTATTACCACCGTGGGCAAGATCAACAATACGGATGCCATCATCAAGGATCTGTTTGCGAAGGGACATTCTCATTTCCTGGAGATGAGCGGCGGTGACATCAATGCCACGGAGCTGGTGGCGGCCATTGTCAACCAGAAGGACAATCTGGTGGAGGGCATTCAGTACGCCCAGGAGATCATCGACGGTTCCATGACCTTACTGATCATGACACCAAAGGGAATCTATGCGGCCAGAGATAAGATGGGCCGTACTCCGGTGGCAGTAGGCAAAAAGGAGGGGGCTTATTGCGTCTCCTTTGAGAGCTTTGCTTATCTGAATCTGGGATACCAGCCCGTGAGAGAGCTGGGACCGGGAGAGATCGCCGTGGTGACACCGGAAGGTGTACGAACCCTGGTGAAGCCCGGCAAGGATATGAAGATCTGTACGTTTTTGTGGGTCTATTACGGATATCCGTCCTCATCCTATGAAGGCATCAGTGTAGAGAAGATGCGTTATCAATGCGGTGCCAAGCTGGCGGAGCGTGATAATGTAAAACCGGATATCGTAGCAGGAGTGCCGGATTCCGGTACCGCTCATGCAGTGGGATATGCCAACCGTTCGGGAATTCCTTTTTCCCGTCCGTTTATTAAGTATACCCCCACCTGGCCCAGATCCTTTATGCCGACGATCCAGACCCAGAGAAATCTGATCGCAAAGATGAAACTGATCCCGGTACATGATCTGATCCAGGATCAGAGTCTGTTGTTGATCGACGATTCTATTGTCCGCGGCACACAGTTAAGAGAGACCACGGAATTCCTGTACCAGAGCGGTGCAAAGGAAGTACATATCCGTCCGGCCTGTCCGCCTCTGTTATATGGCTGCAAATACCTGAACTTTTCCAGATCTTCTTCCGAGATGGATCTGATCACCCGCCGTGTGATCAAGGAGATTGAGCAGGAGGGCAGAGAAATCGATCTGAAGAACTATGTGAATCCCGATACTCCGGAATACGAGGAGATGGTAGGACGGATCTGCAAACAGCTGAAGTTCACCACATTGCAGTTTCAGAGATTGGATGATATGATTGAGTCCGTGGGCATCGGCAGAGAGAAGCTGTGCACCTACTGTTGGGATGGCAGAGAATAATGCGAAAAGAACTTCTAATCACTCAGAGCATAGGCTCTTTCGTGAAGAAGTTCTAAGTTTCGCATGGCAAAACGCTACGCGTTTTGAATATAGATGTAGGTTATATAAAATATAATAAATATTGATTTTACTTATACCATAAAGTGTTGTATACTGTAAAGGTGTGAGAAAGAGAAGCAGGAGTTTCTTTGGATCACCCAGAATAAGATATTGGATGTAGATTTATCACAGAAACTGTGGTAAAGAATGGAGGAAAACATGGTAAAGGCAGTTGTAGGAGCCAACTGGGGCGACGAAGGAAAAGGAAAGATCACAGATATGCTGGCAGAGAAAGCGGACATTATCGTACGTTTTCAGGGCGGCGCGAATGCAGGACATACCATCGTGAACAATTATGGTAAATTTGCTCTGCACACCCTTCCTTCCGGTGTATTTTACAATCATACCACCAGCGTGATTGGTAACGGTGTGGCATTAAACATTCCGATCCTGATGAAAGAGATCAAGTCTATCACAGACAGAAATGTTCCCATGCCCAAGATTCTGGTGTCTGATCGTGCACAGATGGTAATGCCTTACCATATTTTATTTGATCAGTATGAAGAGGAGAGACTGGGCGGTAAGTCCTTCGGATCTACCAAGTCCGGTATCGCACCTTTCTATTCTGATAAGTATGCGAAGATCGGTTTCCAGGTAAGTGAGCTGTTTGATGAAGAACTGCTGCAGGAAAAAGTACAGCGTGTCAGTGAGATGAAGAATGTCATCTTAGAGCATCTGTATCACAAGCCCATGATCGATCCCGCAGAGCTGTTAAATACCCTGCATGAGTATCGCGATATGATCGCACCTTTTGTATGCGATGTATCCGCATTCTTAGATAAGGCACTGAAAGAGGGCAAGACCATTCTGTTAGAAGGCCAGTTAGGAACCATGAAGGATCCGGATCACGGAATTTACCCCATGGTAACTTCTTCCTCCACGTTGGCAGCTTACGGCGCCATCGGTGCAGGTATCCCTCCTTATGAGATCAAGCAGATTGTTACCGTAAGTAAGGCATATTCCTCTTCCGTAGGAGCAGGTGCTTTCGTATCTGAGATCTTCGGTGACGAAGCAGATGAATTACGTCACCGCGGCGGTGACGGTGGTGAGTTCGGTGCAACTACCGGACGTCCCAGACGTATGGGATGGTTCGACTGTGTTGCCACCAAGTACGGCTGTCGTCTGCAGGGCGCTACCGATGTGGCATTTACCGTACTGGATGCACTGGGATATCTGGATGAGATCCCTGTATGTGTAGGGTATGAGATCGACGGTGAAGTTACCACTGATTTCCCTGTTACCTACAAGCTGGAAAAGGCAAAGCCCGTACTGAAAAAGCTCCCTGGCTGGAAGTGCGATATCCGCGGTATCCGCAACTTCGATGAACTGCCGGAGAACTGCAGAAAGTATGTGGAATTCATTGAGGAGCAGATCGGATTCCCTATCACCATGGTCAGCAACGGCCCGGGAAGGGAAGATATCATCTATCGTGAGAGTCCTTTGAAGAAATAAATGCTGTCAAATGCGGAGAGATAGGATAATCTTTGATGGAAAAAACATCTGTAAAATGTGAATGAGAATGGAAAGGGCATGGTGCTGGTATGAGATCAGCCCGTGTCCTTTTTGGTATACGATGAATCCGGCAGGAATTTTGATTACACAGTATCTGGCTGAATGCAAACATTCGTAGAACGCAGTTTTGCATGGCTCTGAATAGCTACAGATTTTTACTGTGAAGGAACAAAAACCAGTGTCTGATAGTAATTTTGAGATGGAGACAGCGAGATATGATCAATAATCTGGAAGCGTATAAAGTATTTTATTATGTGGCAAAATGTGGGAGTGTGACCAAAGCGGCCGGGGAACTGTCAATTTCACAGCCGGCGGTCAGTCAGGCCATCAAGCAGCTGGAAAATACCCTGGATGCCGCCCTGTTCCACCGGGCGGCCAAGGGAGTACGGCTGACCAGTGAGGGAGAACTGTTGTATTCCTATGTGGCAAAAGGGTACGAACAGATCGAAATGGGTGTGAAGAAGGTTCACCAGATGCAGAATATGGAACTGGGAGAAGTCCGCATCGGTGCCAGCGATATGACATTGCAGTTTTATCTGCTTCCCTATCTGGAAAAGTTCCATGAACAGTACCCCGGGATCAAGGTGATCGTCACCAATGCGCCGACACCGGAGACATTGAATTATTTAAGAGAGGGACACATTGACTTCGGAATTGTCAGTACGCCGTTTCCGGAGAGACCTGATATTCAGATGATACCGGTGCGGGAGATTGAGGATGTCTTCGTGGCGGGAAGAAGATTTTTCAGCTACAAGAACCGGACGCTGGATTTTCAGAAACTGGAAAGTCTGCCTCTTATTTTCCTGGAAAAAAATACCAGCAGCCGCAGCTACATGGATGAATTTCTGGCGGGAAACGGGGTATATGTGCAGCCGGAGTTCGAACTGGCCACCAGCGATATGATCGTACAGTTTGTGAGACGAAATCTGGGTGTTGGCTGTGTGATGCGGGATTTTGCCAGAGATTATGTGGAATCCGGCTTGCTTTTCGAACTTAGATTCAATAAAATAATACCGAAGCGTCAATTCTGTGTCGTTAGGAACACGAAGATGCCTATGGCTCCGGCGGCGGAGAAACTGTTGGAGATCATGGAGCTGGACAGACAGGAAGAAGCGAAGATATAAAAGTGACGGCAAAAAGAGGATATACCGGCGGAAACGGAACTGCTTTGACTAGTAAAACGAATAGGAGAGAAGAGTTATGATACGCAATATAATTTTTGACATTGGCAATGTGTTGACAGACTATCGCTGGGAGGGATTTCTGGCGGACAAGGGATTTGATGCGGAAATGATCAAAAAAATCGCAAAGGCATCTATTATGCATCCGCTGTGGGCAGAGTATGACCGCGGTACCTGGACGGACGAGCAGGTTCTGGCTGCATTTGTAAAGGATGCACCGGAACTGGAGAAAGAACTGCATCAGGCGTTCGAGAATATCGCTGGCATGGTAACCCCCAGAGCTTACGCTATTCCCTGGTTACAGGAACTGAAAGCAAAGGGATACCATGTGTATTATCTGTCCAACTTCTCACACAAGGCAGAGACAGAATGTGCGGAAGCGTTGAATTTCCTGCCGGAGATGGAAGGTGGCATCCTGTCCTACAAGGATCAGCTGATCAAGCCCGAACCGGAGATTTACCAGCTGCTTCTGAAACGCTATGGATTAAAGGCAGATGAGAGCGTTTTCCTGGATGATGCGCTGGTGAATGTGAAGGCGGCCGAAGAACAGGGTATCCACGGCATCCACTTCCTGACCAAAGAGCAGGCGGAAGAGGAACTGCGTAAGCTCGGCGTGGACTGCTAAATGGTTCGTAGCGGAGGGAGCCTTAGACCGGACGAACTCCCGAAGTGGCAGAAAGCCCTCAGGCAGATATCGGTCTCCGAGTGTGAATTTTCTAAACCCGTGGATCAAGTATTTCTCATCCAAACGGGCACGGCTCCAGGCGACATCCATGTCGCCGACCGCCTGTCGCAAACATCGTGTTTGCTCCACCCTGACTTTTTACCACAGGTTAAGAAAATATCAACACTCTCCGACAGACATCTGCCTGAGGGCTTTCTGCCACTTCGGGAGTTCTGTTTGTATTCAAAACGCCAATTTCTACGAAAAAAATACAAAAACATAAGATTTTGCTATGTAAAAAGTCTCTATTTTCGCTACACAAGCAAAATAAAGAAATTCCGTACAAAAAATCCTGATTTCGGAACTTTTTTGTACGGAATTCGTTGTTTTGGGGCTTTTTGCACCAAACTAACTTGCTATTTATTTTCGTTCTCCTTTTCTTCCGGATGGAAGTCTGCGAAGGTGGAGCGGTTTGTCAGTTTTCCAAACATCCAGGTGTAGATCCAGATGAGAAGAGGGATGGCCACGGTGGCTAGCAGGCAGGTGGCGAATAGCGCGTGGCTGGCGGAGCTGTCGAAGATCGCCGCAAAAAGCGTCACGACATATAAAAGCACCAGCAGAATAATTCCAATGATCGCGAAGATCTGTTTGGAAGTCATTTTTGTTTTCTTGTTTTGTGTATTTTTATCCTGTGACATTTGTATTCCTTTCGTTATTCCCATTCATAATTCACAAAAGAGCGTAAGTGCCGGTGCGGTTCGTGGATCTCAAAGGAGCGGAAGTGCCGGTGCGGTTCGTGGACCTCAAAAGAGCGGAAGTGCCGGTGCGGTTTGTGGATCTCAAAAGAGCGGAAGTGCCGGTGCAGTTCGTGGACCTCAAAAGAGCGGAAGTGCCGGTGCGGTTCGTGGATCTCAAAAGCTGCGGGAGTGCCAGAACTGTCCGTGTGCCTCAGGGACTGCGGAACCGTCAGAGTTATTCGTGATTCTCAGAGGTCTCGGAACTGTGTTCCACATGTTCTTCGTTGGGTTCTGGAATCGTCATCAGTACCTTGATGATACGGTTCTGGTCGATACCCTGTACCTTCAAGTGAATACCGTTCTCCAGGGTGACTTCCTCACCGTCCTCCGGCAGACGATCCAGACAGTCGATGATCAGACCGCCGATGGAGTCATAATCTTCACTGGTCAGATTTGTTCCAAGAACGTCGTTGATGTCATCCAGCTTCATGCTGCCTTCCACCAGATAAGTATCTTCTGACATCTTCTGGATCAGTTCTTCCTCGTCCTCATCGTATTCGTCACGGATCTCACCGACGATCTCTTCTAACAGATCCTCCAGAGTGATCATACCAACGGTAGCACCGTATTCATTCAATACGAAAGAGACATTGGTGGTCTTTTCCCGCATCTCATACATGAGGTCTGCGATTTTCTTGTACTCGTAAGTATAGTAAGCATCACGCAAAATGTTTCCCACATGGAAAGCACTCTGATCCTCCGTCAGGATAAAGTCCTTGATATTGATCAGACCGATAATATTGTCCTTGTCATCCTCATAGACCGGAAGCCTGGTATACATGGAATCCCGGAAAACTGCCAGAACATCGTCATAAGTAGCATCCAGACTGACCGTTACCATATTGATGCGTGGAATCATGATATCCTTGGCGTGAGCATCGGAAAAATCGAACACATTGTAGATCAGCTTGCGTTCCTCGGATTCGATGACACCGTCCTCATGACTGACGTCCACGTAGGTTTTCAGCTCGCTTTCAGTCATGGTGCTGGCTTTTTTGTTGGGATCGATATGTAACAGCTTCATGATACCGTGGGACAGCAGATCCACAATGAAGATGACCGGCGTGAGCACCTGCATCAGAAAATAGATTACATTGCAATATGTCAGGGCCAGCTTCTCAGAATACAGTATTGCCCAGGTCTTGGGTACGATTTCGCCGCAGAGCAGCACGACAATGGTCAGAACACCGGTTGCGATACCTACAGCCAGATTGATTCGCATAGCTAATGTTGTTGCCAGGGAAGATGCAGTCAGATTGACAATATTGTTGCCGATCAGAATGGTACTGATCATTTTACTGTAATTGTCCAGGACTTTGTTGACGCGTGCAGCACGCTTGCTGCCTTCCTCTTCCAGGGTACGCATCCGTACACGGTTGACCGTGGACAGCGCAGTCTCGGCAGAAGAGAAAAAGCCGGATAGAAAAATCAGAATTACGATAGAAACAAGTTGTATGACACCAGAGGTATCCAAAAAAGTTCACTCCTTCTTAAATAATAGTAGTAGGCATAAGCCCCATTTATAAGTTATTAAGCAACAATATACAATAGGACAGGAATAGTTGTCAAGTTTTCCGAATGATTTGAATATACATTTTACATAGGTAAAAAGGAGGAGCAACATGGAAAAAAGAGGCGAGAGAAAAGAAGGGGTTCCGGTGCTTGCACTGGCAAAATGTCTGCTGGCATCCTATGTGCTGACACTGTTGCTTTTATGTCTGTTGGCACTTTTATTGTATAAATTGCATCTGACGGAAGGAATGGTGACCATTGCAATCTCTGCTATTTATGTCATAACTACCTTTATGGCGGGATTTTTGGCAGGAAAAAAGATGAAGACGCAGAAGTTTCTTTGGGGAGCACTGCTAGGGGCAGCATATTTCGTGATACTGGCGGTGGTATCCGTATTGATCAAAACGCCGGAAACTGCATTGGGCAATTCCTTCTGGACCACAATGGTATTGTGTGTGGCCGGGGGGACACTGGGCGGAATGTTAGGGTAAAATACAGAAATGGACAGGAATTTAACGGTTTTTGAGAAAAAAAGCTTTTACAAATGCCAAATACATGATATAATGAGCAAAAATGAGTTGCGTGTCTGTATGTTTATATACACGCTGGCGTCTATAGGCGCTTTGAAATCATAAGGAGGCTATTTTTAATGAAGCATATTAAGACTTTAACAACCAGAGATTTAAAGGAATCTATGAAAAAGGGCGGCTGCGGCGAGTGCCAGACTTCCTGCCAGTCTGCATGTAAGACTTCCTGCACTGTAGGAAACCAGAGTTGTGAAAAGATTAAATAATCTAAGAAAATGAGATGAGACTAACGTAAGCAGCGATTCAGGTCGCTGCTTATTCTCTGTTAACTATTCGGAGCTGGAGATGACAGCGTATTCTTTGTCGGATGCTTGCATACGTAAGAAGATACGTCCGGCAAAATACGGCGAAGTAACCACATGAGCAAATAACATGCAGGCATGTTATTCAGGAAAGTCCGGAGGATGATTTTGCGAATGGGGTTCCGATAGTTAATGTTAATGTATTTTAAGCAATAAGAAGTAGAAAGAAGAGGAATAGAACTGTGATACACCAGTATAAGAGCAACGGCTATAATATCGTTATGGATGTGAACAGTGGTTCTGTCCATGTGGTAGATGATATTGTGTATGATATGATTCCGCTGGTAGAGCCTCTGGTGACAGAAGGTATCAAGGATGCGGACACCATCAAGGCTGCTGTACTGAATCTTGCAAATATCCCCTATCCCCAGGAAGAGATCACCGAAGCGGTGGACGAGGTCCTGGAACTGGAGAAGGCAGGACAGCTGTTTGCTCCCGATATTTATGAGAATTACATTTTTGATTTTAAGAAGCGTCAGACCGTAGTCAAGGCACTGTGCCTGCACATTGCCCATGACTGTAACCTTGCCTGCAGATATTGCTTTGCGGAAGAGGGTGAGTACCACGGCAGAAGAGCACTGATGAGCTTTGAGGTCGGCAAAAAGGCACTGGATTTCCTGGTAGCCAATTCCGGCAACCGTGTGAACCTGGAAGTGGATTTCTTCGGCGGCGAACCACTGATGAACTGGGATGTGGTAAAGCAGCTGGTAGAATACGGCAGAAGCTTAGAGAAGTCCAACAATAAAAAGTTCCGTTTTACCCTGACTACCAATGGTATCTTATTAAATGATGAGATCCTGGAGTTCGTGAATAAGGAAATGGGTAATATCGTGCTGAGTATCGATGGACGTAAGGAGATCAACGACAAGATGCGTCCTTTCCGTGGCGGACAGGGCAGCTATGACATCATTGTTCCCAAGTTCCAGAAGGTAGCGGAGAGCAGAGACCAGATGAACTATTATGTGCGTGGTACGTTCACCCACAATAATCTCGATTTCTCCAAGGACGTTCTGCATCTGGCAGATCTGGGATTCAAACAGATCTCCGTGGAGCCCGTTGTGGCACAGCCTACGGATGATTATGCCATCAGAGAAGAGGATCTTCCGATCTTAAAGGAAGAATACGATAAACTGGCAGTAGAAATGATCAAGCGTAAGAAAGAGGGCAAGGCTTTCAATTTCTTCCACTTTATGATCGATCTGCAGGGCGGTCCCTGCGTAGCCAAGAGACTCTCCGGCTGCGGATCCGGTACCGAATATCTGGCGGTTACTCCCTGGGGAGACTTGTATCCCTGCCATCAGTTCGTGGGTAACGAGAAGTTCCTCATGGGCAATGTGGATACCGGTGTGGTAAGAGATGATATCCGTGACGAGTTCAAATGCTGTAATGTCTATGCAAAGGACAAGTGTAAGAAGTGTTTTGCCAAGTTCTATTGTAGCGGCGGATGTGCTGCGAACTCCTATAATTTCCATGGCAATATCAATGATGCGTATGACATCGGCTGTGAGCTGCAGAGAAAGCGTATCGAATGTGCTATCATGCTGAAGGCTGCGGAAGCAGCAGAAGCTTCAGAAGAATAGAAAGGACAAAGGAAAGATGAAAAAAAGTAAAGCAATCATCATTCTGCTCTGCGCCCTTCTGGTCCTGCTGGGTGTCGGCTATGTGGATCTGTATGGCGTAGATGCGGAAGGAACTGCCAGTGCTTCAGACATAAGTCTGGGACTGGATCTGGCCGGTGGTGTCAGTATCACTTATCAGGTGGTAGGCGATGAAGAGCCGGATGCAACGGACATGGCAGATACTATTGCCAAGCTGCAGAAGCGTGTTGAGAACTACAGTAAAGAGGCTATTGTATACCAGGAGGGTACCGATCGTATCAATATCGAGATTCCCGGTGTAACAGATGCCAACAAGATCCTGGAAGAGCTGGGACGTCCCGGTTCCCTGTATTTCATTGCAGAGACAGACAAGGACGGCAATGCGAACTACTCTATGCAGGCAGTAACCGATGCACAGGGCAATGTAAGCTATGCGTACGCTCTGAATAAGACCATCGATGAACTGAAGGCAGATGGATCCATCATGCTGGAGGGTACAGATGTCAAGACTGCTACCGCAGGCTCTATCAAGGACCAGACGATGGGCAATTCCACTTATGCGGTAGATCTGGTGATGACGGAGGAAGGCACTAAGAAGTTTGAAGAGGCTACCAGAAATGCTTACGAGAAGGGCGAGACCCTGGGTATCTACTATGATGGATCCTTTGTAAGTGTTCCTTCCGTAAAAGGTGTGTTCTCCGATGGTAATGCACAGATCTCTCCTATGAACTCCTATGAAGAGGCAGAGAGCCTGGCTTCCACCATCCGTATCGGTGGACTGAAGCTGGAGCTGGAAGAGCTGCATTCCAAGGTAGTTGGCGCACAGTTGGGTGTGGAAGCAATCTCCACCAGTTTAAAAGCAGCTGTGATCGGATTTATCGTAGTGGCTGTTTTCATGATCGCAGTATATTTTCTGCCCGGATTTGCTTCTGTCATTGCACTGGGTATTTATGTGGCATTGGTAGTATTGCTGCTGAACGGCTTTGACCTGACCCTGACCCTGTCCGGTATCGCAGGTATCATCCTGTCCATCGGTATGGCAGTGGATGCCAACGTTATCGTATTTGCCCGTATCCGGGAGGAACTGGCTACCGGCAAGACCGTTAAGAGCGCTATGCAGATCGGTTATGACAAGGCACTGTCCGCCATTATCGACGGTAATGTGACCACCCTGATCGCTGCAGCTGTATTGTGGCTGTTAGGTCCCGGTACTGTCAAGGGATTTGCACAGACCCTGGCACTGGGTATCGTTTTATCCATGTTCACTGCACTGGTAGTGACCAAGTACATTATGAAAGCTTTCTATGCACTGGGATTAAAGGATCCTAAGTGGTATGGTGTAGGTAAGGAACACAAGACTGTGAATTTCCTCGGCAAGAAGGGTATTTTCTTCGGATTGTCTCTGGCAGTGATCGCTGTTGGATTTATCACCATGGGTGTCTACAAGATGAACACCGGAGATGCACTGAATTACAGCCTGGAGTTCAAGGGTGGTACCGCAACTACTGTCACTTTTGATAAGAGCTATACGCTGGATGAGATCAATAGCCAGATGGTTCCTCTGATCGAGAGCACCACCGGCAGTGCAGTACAGATCCAGACCGTGCAGGGTTCCAATGAAGTTATCTTCAAGACCAACTCTCTGGATGTGGATCAGAGACAGGCTCTGAATCAGGTATTTGTGGATAACTTCGGCGTAGATGAGTCTCTGATTACTTCCGAGACCATCAGCTCCACCATCAGTAATGAAATGAAGTCCGATACGATCCTGGCGGTAGCAGTAGCAATCATCTGCATGCTGATCTATATCCGCTTCCGTTTCAGCGATATCCGTTTCGGTGTCAGCAGTATTGCCTGCCTGCTCCATGACGTGCTGGTAGTGATCACCTTCTACGCACTGGCAAGAGTATCCGTCAGCAATACATTTATTGCCTGCCTGCTGACCATCGTAGGTTACTCCATCAACGCCACCATCGTAGTCTTCGACCGTGTACGTGAGAACATGGCAGTTATGACCAAAAAGGATGACCTGCAGGATGTCGTAAACCGCAGTATCACCCAGACACTGTCCCGAAGCTTATTTACTTCCCTGACCACTCTGGTGATGGTAGGTGCGCTGTATATCTGGGGCGTGACCAGTATCCGCGATTTCGCACTGCCTCTGATGGTGGGTATCATCTGTGGTGCTTATTCTTCCGTATGTATTGCAGGTGCCCTGTGGTATGTATTGAGAAAGAAGTTTGCGCCGAAGGCAAAATAAGATTTCAGATAGTAGAATGGAATCAAAAAAGGAGTCGGAACGAAATGTTCCGGCTCCTTTTAAAGTTAAGTTATGGTTATACATTCTGCTGCAAACTGGCAAGTTCCTTTTTCAGAGATTCAATCTCTGCGTCTTTCGCGGCATTCTCGGCAGTCAGAGTATCAATCTTCTTCAGCAGATACTGTTCCTGGAGTTCAGCATCCATTCGTGCCTGACAACGTTGTCTGACCATGTCATCCGCATTCAGATTATATAAAGTCTTTGTCGCTTCCATCAGGTATTCATCATTTTTAGCAGTCATAAGAATTTCCTCCCATGAAATAGACCGGAATAAAGCAGCCCATTTGTCAATACCATATGCTTTGTCAGCATCGGTAGCCAATTCTATATGCTTTAAGTCTACCACAGATAGTGTGAGTTTGTCACTATATTCAAAATGATCCTTAAGATTCAGTAACCGATATGTAGCATAGAACTCAGGGCGTTCCGGGAACAGGGTGTAGTCTAAAAAACCAATGTGTATCACAGGTTTTAATTCAGAATAATTTTGCCCTTTATTTAGTTGATCAAAGTTACGGCACAGATAACTCAGAGAACGCTCCGGCCAGTTGTAGAGGTTATTTACCTGCATTTCCAAATTTATGAGAGCATTATTGTTCAACAAGACATTGGTATCAAGAATAAAATCTTTGTCTTCAATGGTTGCACCTAAGGCGATTGGATTGGTAATGGTGACGGACTTAATTGCGGACGGTGGCAGATGGAGCAGAGAACTGATGAGACCGGTCAGAGCTTTTTGACTTAGCTGCAGGGCTGCGCGGAACATATAGTCATTGCGGAAACCGTAGTCAATAGGACCGGTAAGGTTCATGGAAAATACTTGTTTGTGTTTCATAGGCAGAATCCTCCTTAGTGTAATTAAAAGTTGCTTGAAAAATGGCGAAACGCCGGATGTAAGAAATTTCAGATAGAAATTGAATTGACTATAGCATAAAAAGAGAAGATGCACAAGAATTTTTATGGTACAATGTAATGAGTCTCAGGGAAAAACAATCGGCTGTGAAGCAGAATGTAGAGTGCGAAAGCACGAATACGTGAGCAAAATTATGAAAGTGGGAAAAGTATGGAAAAATGGTATGTAGCCGCAAAAAAGGCAGATTTTGATAAATGGGCGAAGGAATTTAATATCAGTCCGGTGACGGCGAGAATCCTAAGAAACCGGGATCTGACGGAAGAGAGTGAGATACAGAAGTTCCTCTACGGGAAACTGGAAGATTGTTATTCTCCCTGGCTGTTAAAGGATATGGATAAGGCAGTGGAGGAAATTCTAAAAGCGGTAAGGGAAGGGCTACATATTCGGGTCATCGGGGATTATGATGTGGATGGAATCTGTTCTTCCTATATTCTGACCAAAGGTTTTCAGATGCTGGGGGCTCAGGTGGACACGGCGATTCCCCACAGAATCCATGACGGCTATGGATTGAACGAGCATCTGATAGAAGAGGCCAAAAGAGAAGGTGTCGGTATGATCGTGACCTGCGATAACGGAATTGCAGCGGCACCCCAGATCGCAATGGCAAATTCTCTCGGCATGCGGGTGATCGTTACAGATCATCATGAAGTTCCATATATAGAAGAAAACGGAGAGCGGAAGGAACAGCTGCCTCCGGCGCTGGCAGTGGTGGATCCCAAGAGAGCAGACGATACGTATCCTTTTTCCGGCATTTGTGGTGGCGTGGTAGCACTGAAACTGATCCAGGCGATCACGGAAAAGACAGGAAATCCGGGACTTGTAAATATTCAGGAGGAGTTACTGGAATTTGCAGCACTGTCTACCGTATGCGATGTTATGGAGTTAAAAGATGAGAACCGCATTCTGGTGAAGGAAGGGTTGAAGCGTATCCAGAAGGGATATAACGAAGGCTTGAAGGCGCTGATGGAAGTGAATGATATTGCGCCAGACCGGCTGAGCGCCTATCATCTGGGATTTGTGCTGGGACCCTGCCTGAATGCCACGGGAAGACTGGATACTGCCAAACGGGCATTGGAACTGCTGCAGAGCTTTACCAGGGCGGATGCCATGACTGCGGCGAGAGAGCTGAAAGACCTGAATGAGAGCCGCAAGAACCTGACAGTACAGGGAATTCAGAGAGCGGATGAGTACATTCAGGAACATCATATGGCAGAAGATAAAGTTATGGTGATCTATCTGCCGGAGGTACATGAGAGCATTGCCGGTATTATTGCCGGAAAAGTCAGAGAAAAATACCATCATCCGGTCTTCATTCTGACCAAGGGAGAAGATGGAGTTAAGGGTTCCGGACGATCCATAGAAGCCTATCACATGTATGATGCCATGACGCAGGTAAAAGAGTATTTTACCAAGTACGGCGGTCATAAGCTGGCAGCAGGCCTTTCCATGCGAGAAGAGGATATTGAACCGCTGAGAGCTGCTTTGAATAAAAAATGCACTTTGACGGAGGATGATTTTATTCCGAAAGTACATATCGATGTAGCAATGCCCATGGGGTATGCGGATGATGCGCTGGCGGGAGAGTTTGCCCTGTTGGAGCCTTTCGGCACCGGGAATCCACGTCCTTTGTTTGCCCAGAAGGGGCTGGTCTTTCAGGCGGGCTTTAAAATGGGTGCCAACAAGACCTGTGCCAGATTCCGGGTGAAGACACCGGAGGGTACGACACAGACGGTGGTATTTTTTGGAGATCTGGAGAAACTGGGAGCTTTCCTGGATGAAAAATATGGTGTTGGAAGTGAAGAGGCACTTTACGCCGGGAAAGGGAAATTCCCATTGTCCGTGGTATATCAGGTCAGCCAGAATACCTATAAGGGGAAAACAGAAGTACAGTTCGTCATGCAGAACTATTGTTAAATTTTTTATTTTTTGAACACAAAATGGACACATTTTCTCTGTAATATGTATTTCAGATAGTTGATGAACTCACTATCTCCCCCCCTCATAAGAAAATCGTAAGGCCTCAGGCGCAACAGCCTGGGGCTTTACGATGTCTGGAAAAGCAAAATAGTTTCCGATAATGCTTGACGCTACCCGGAAGTTATGGATTATAATATAAAGGTATGGATAAAAATTATAAAAATATAGAAGGAATAGCAGTACAAAAATGAAAACACAGATTTACGAATGGAGACAGGCACTGAAAAATATTACCTTAAAAAATTGTGCCATAACTTTGTTGGGAAGTTTTATTCTGGCATTTGGATTATATAACGTGCACTCCATCTCCGGAGTAACGGAGGGTGGTGTGCTGGGAGCCACGTTGCTGTTGGAGCATTGGACAGGAATCTCTCCGGCGTTTACCGGAGGGATTATGAATATTTTATGTTATATCCTGGGATGGAAGCTGTTAGGCAAGGAATTTATCGCCTATTCGGCTCTGGCTACCGCAGGATTCTCAGGAACCTATAAAATCTGCGAGCAATTTCCTCATCTGTGGCCGGAACTGGCAAATATGCCCCTTCTGGCAGCACTGGTGGGAGCATTGTTCGTCGGTGTCGGTGCCGGACTGTGCGTGCGCATCGGCGGAGCCCCCAGCGGAGATGATGCCCTGGCCATGAGTATTTCCCATGCTACCGGCTGGAAGATCCAGTGGGTGTATCTGATGTCGGATCTGATCGTACTGGTAATGTCCTTAAGCTACATTCCGGTGAGACGTATCGGATATTCGTTGTTTACCGTGCTTATGTCCGGACAGCTGATCGGCCTGATCCAGAACTTCGGAAGTGCATCCCACAGTGATGCGGAGGGTCTTGCGACTTCCAAGTGTGAAATTATGGATTGATCTGGTAAATCTGAATTTCTCCGTTGTCAAAGATACAGGGCCAGGCGGAGCGGAAGTAGTTTTCATCGACAGCGTAACTTGCCCGTTCCCAGGAAGAGACTTCAATATAATCGATGTCGTAAGTACGGATCAGATCAGCAGAAACAGCGGGAGTCTCATAAATTGTCCGGAAATCTTCGTGATATTCTGTGTGATAGAGACCGTGCATTGCCAAAAAGGTTCCCGCCCCGTTTAACACATTGCGCCCTGCAAGGGCGGCAATTTCATTTACATGCCTGTTGTTGGTAAGAAAACGGGATGTGGGAGAGGTATTTTGCTCGACGAATGCTGCAGCTTCCACCTGTGCGGAAGAATAAGCGGTATAATCGGATATTACCTCTCTGCACAGGGTCAGAACGGCAGAAAAGGTGCAAAGAAATACCATGCCGATCATGCAGAGGTATCGTGAAGAGGCTTTTTTCAGAGAACGCAGGAAATCAATTCCGTAATCGGCACTGAGGCAGCAGACAAATATATAAGTTATATATAATAGTTTATTATTGTCATATGTGTTAGGGGTGAAGGAAATGATTTCCACAACAAACCACAGGAGAAATGCCCCGGACATCACATCAAAATCTTCTTTTTTACAATGAATCATGGCAGGGACGAACAATAGCAGGATCGCACCCCAGTTTTTCAGATAAAACCACAAATAAGTATCGCCCTGATTTCCCCAGTTAAAATGCCCCAGCAAAAAGCCGGATTGCGTTGTCTGGCCAAAAGTCCATTCCAATAACTGCGGAAGTGCAAGAAGCAGAAGCACACCAAAGAAAACTCCCCAGGTGGTCAAAAACTTCTGCAGTGTATCATTGTTTGTACTTTTACCGGAAAAGCACCGGTACAGTAAGGACAGACCGTATAGCACGAGGGATGCCGCAACAAGGATGCCAAAACGAAAGAGCAGTACAGGTGCAACGGCAGCAGAACTTTCGTTCAGAATTTCCAGAAGAATCATACAGGTCACGAAACATCCGAGCAGAATGGCTCCCGGATGCTCTACCGGGGAAGTATTATGCGGCACGGACCGGTAAAGGCACAGCAACATCCAACAGGCACTTAAGATCAGGATGGCAACGAAGGAATGGGTATGGATCATAGGTAATGTCCCTGCCAGGATGCCGGCAGGGAGAAAACATTCTTTTTCCCCGTTCCGGATGGCCCGAAGCAGCAGCCAGATGGCACAGAACAGGACCGCATAGCCAAAGAGTGTTGCACGCTGTGGCAGGAGCATATCTGCGATGATATTGACCCAGCGGATATTCCGGTCGACCAGATTGGTGGGGGTAGTGTAATAGCCAGTAAAAATATCACTGAATTTATAACCGCCTTCTCTGCTCCAGTCAATGAAATATACGAAGCCAAGACCGCCGTTATAGAAAAATAAGACCCAGGCAGCCAGAGATTTGGCGCGATCATGGAACAGAACATCGGCAATGGCATAAAATCCCGTTATGACCTGGAAAAAAGCAAAATACATAGGGAGCATATAAGCATAGCGCAGGGATGCACCAAACAGGTAAATACTGGAAGAAATACTGTCGCACAGGAAAGGATAGCAGAGCTTATCCCAGGGAGAGATGGAGTAGTAAGGAGGGAAGGTCTGTTGATTGGCAATACTTGTAATGATTCCCAGGTGCATCTGCAGATCCCCATAAGTACACTGCCCCACATGAAGACCGTCGTCCTTCGGCAGGATGGTGTGGGTGGATAACAAAATACAAAACAGAACAAAGGTACCGCCTGCCAGCAGAAGAAAGGCATAATTTCTGCGCAACAGCTGCCGGTAGTCTTTGGTGGGAGCAGTCGAAGATACTGCCGCGGCAGGATGGCAAAAGACATATAGCAGGACCAGACAAATGACTACGAAAAGCAGAGCCATAATATGAGCTGTCATGGAAAAACCGAAGAAGAAGGCAAACAGAGCAGGAATCCACTGCAACAGAACAGAGCCGGATACACTGCCGATCAGCAGATGGAACAGAAGTCCCTTTTCAGGAAAAATACGTTTTATGTACAGAACCCCCACACATTGAAATAGAAGAAAATAAAGTGTGCCAAGGATATTTCCGAATGCAGATCCATAGAAACCGTTCATGAGAATTCCCCCTCAAATAAAAATCAGTAATATTATACCATTGCTTCGGAAAAAGCAAAAGATGCAACTAAATTTAAGGGTGGTACATTCTGAGAAAAAAGAGTAAAATAAAATACAGTATGTGAAAAAGATTCCTGAGAGAAAGGCGGATACCTCTATGGAAAAGGATAAGAATAAGATGGAAAACAAGAAATTAACAGAGCTTCTGGAGCACTTGGAATATGAGCTGGTACAGGGAACACTGGACAGAGAGATCCCTGCGGTGGTCTATGATTCCCGCAAGGTCGTTCCGGGATGCTTATTTCTCTGCATCGGCGGAGCAAATTTTGACGGTCATGATTTTGCTGCACAGGTGGCAGAGCAGGGAGCCGGAGTACTAGTGGTGCAAAAAGACGTGGAACTGCCAGAGAATGTGGATGTGACGGTGGTCAAAGTAGCGGATACCAGATATGCCATGGCATTTATTTCTGCGGCCTGGTTCGGCCATCCGGCAGAAAAGCTGAAAGTCATCGGTATCACGGGTACCAAAGGTAAGACAACGACCACCTATCTGGTAAAGTCCATTCTGGAAAATGCCGGCTATAAAGTGGGACTGGTGGGAACCATCGAAGTGATCATCGGAGACGAACATATCCATGCCAACAATACCACCCCGGAATCCTATCTGCTGCAGGAGTATTTTGCCCGTATGGTGGAGGCAGGACTGGATACGGTTGTGATGGAAGTATCCTCTCAGGCGCTGATGCTGCACCGTACGCAGGGCTTTGTGTTCGATTACGGTATTTTCACGAATCTGGAACCGGATCATATCGGTCCCAACGAGCATGCCAGCTTCGAGGAATATCTGCACTGCAAGGGATTATTGTTTAAACAGTGCAAGGTAGGTATTGTGAATGGTGACGATGAGCACTGGCAGGCAGTGACGGAAGGACATACCTGCACACTGGAGAACTTCGGAATGGGAGAGCACTGTATGCTCCGGGCGGAAGAACGGAAACTGGTGCATAAGCCCGGAGAACTGGGCGTGACTTTCCACGTAGCCGGACTGATGGATTTTGATGTGGAAGTGCCCATGCCCGGCAAATTCAGCGTGTACAATGCGCTGGCGGCTATTGCCATCTGCCGTCATTTCAAGGTAGATGAGGAAAACATTAAAAAGGCACTGTTGCAGGCAAAGGTAAAAGGCCGTATCGAGATGATCAAGGTATCCGATCAGTTCACCCTGCTGATCGATTATGCCCACAATGCCATGGCACTGGAGAGTCTGCTGACCACGTTGCGGGAATATGAACCTCACAGACTGATCAGCCTGTTCGGCTGCGGAGGCAACCGTTCGAGACAGCGTCGTTTTGAGATGGGAGAGGTCAGCGGCAAGCTGGCGGATCTGACCATCATTACCTCCGACAATCCCCGTTTTGAGGAACCGCAGGATATTATCGACGATATCAAGACAGGTATGGCAAAAACGGATGGAAATTATGTAGAGATCTGCGATCGTAAGGAAGCCATCACTTATGCTATCGAACACGGAGAACCCGGAGATATTATCGTGCTGGCAGGCAAGGGACATGAAGATTACCAGGAGATCCGCGGGGTGAAGCATCCCATGGATGAGAGAGATCTGATTCGGGATATTCTGGCGGAAGGACATATTCCGGGATCTGCAGCAAAATAATGAGGAAAACAGATTGAATACGTTATATGCGGATATCATTGTAGATATCTCCCACGAAAAACTGGATAGAACCTTTCAATACCGGGTGCCGGAGAGTCTGCGGGGCAGACTGGAGCCGGGAGCCTGTGTCATGATCCCGTTTGGCAACGGCAATCGTCTCATCAAGGGTTACGTGGTGGCTTTGGGGGAAACGTGTCAGTTCGCTCCGGAGAAGATCAAGGATATCGCAGGAATGCCGGAAAAAGAGACCGGAGTGGAGGACAAAATGATTGCTCTGGCTGCCTGGATCCGTCGGAATTACGGCTGTACCATGATCCAGGCGCTGAAGACGGTACTGCCGGCAAAACAGTCGGTAAAAAAGCTGGAACACAGACAGCTGGTACGTCTGATGAACAGAGAAGAGATTTTGTCATTATTAGGAGAATGTGAACGGAAAAAACAGGTGGCCAAAGCAAGACTGTTAAAAGCCCTGTCAGAACAGGAGACGATTCCCTATGAGTGGATCACCGGAAAACTGGGGGTCAGTGCAGCCACGGTAAACAGTATTGTAAAAAGCGGCGCGGCAAAACTGGTCAGTTCCGAAAGCTATCGCAATCCGGTCAAAATGCAGTCCGTAGAGGCAGTGCGTAATACGCTGAGTGAGGAACAGCAGACCATCGTTACGGAAGTGCTTGCGGATTTTGATGCCGGAAGGAGACAGACCTATCTGATCCACGGCATCACCGGTAGCGGCAAGACGGAAGTATACATGCGGCTGATCGGAGAAATGATCGCAAGGGGACGGCAGGCTATTGTGCTGATTCCCGAGATTGCCCTGACTTATCAGACACTGCTGCGATTTTACCAGAGATTCGGTGATCGGGTCAGCGTGATGAATTCCACGTTATCCCCCGGGGAAAAATACGATCAGTGCGAACGGGCCAAAGCTGGAGAAATCGATGTGATCATCGGCCCAAGATCCGCACTTTTTACGCCGTTTCCAAGTCTTGGTCTGATCGTTATGGATGAGGAGCAGGAGAACAGCTATAAAAGTGAAAGTACTCCGAAATATCATGCCAGAGAGACTGCGCTGGAAGTGGCAAAACTGTACGGGGCCAGTGTAGTGCTGGGTTCAGCCACACCTTCCCTGGAGGCCTATTATCGTGCCGGTAGGGGAGAATACCGGCTGTTTCAACTGACAAAGCGGCTCACCGGCGGGGAACTTCCCACGGTGTACACGGTGGATCTCAGACAGGAACTGCAGGAGGGTAACCGTTCTATTTTCAGCAGAAAATTGCAGGAACTGATGACAGACCGGCTGAACAAGGGCCAGCAGACCATCCTGTTTTTAAACCGAAGAGGCTACGCGGGATTTGTGTCCTGCCGTTCCTGCGGTGAGGTCATGAAGTGTCCGCACTGTGATGTCTCTCTCTCGGAACATAAGGGAGGAAGGCTGATCTGTCATTACTGTGGTTATACACAGCCGATGCCGAAGCTTTGTCCCAAGTGTGGATCGAAATATATTCTGGGATTTAAGGCAGGTACCCAGCAGATCGAGGAAAAGCTGAAGGAGCTGTACCCCGGTGTGCGGACGTTACGCATGGATGCGGATACCACCCGGACGAAGGACAGCTATGAGAAAATATTATCCTCCTTCGCAAACGGGGAAGCGGACGTGCTGATCGGCACCCAGATGATCGTCAAGGGACATGATTTCCCAAAGGTGACACTGGTGGGGATCCTGGCGGCGGATCTGTCGTTAAATGCGTCGGATTACCGGGCGGGAGAGCGGACTTTCCAGCTTCTGACCCAGGCGGTGGGCCGGGCCGGCAGAGGGGTGCTCCCCGGGGAAGCGGTGATCCAGACCTATCAGCCGGATCATTACGCCATTACCTGTGCTGCGGCTCAGGATTACGAGAGCTTTTATCAGGAGGAGATTCTGTATAGAGAGCTGTCCGGCTACCCGCCGGTGGCTCATATGCTGGCAGTACAGATCTACGGGAAAGAGGAAGAAAATGTAAAACAGCTTGCCCTGAGACTGACAGATGTGGTAAAGTCTAATATGGACTTTTTGTCAGGAAAGCAAAAAGAACAGTCCAATAAGAAGATACAGGTACTGGGACCTGCCCCTGCTAACATCAGCAAGATCAATGATATCTACCGGTATGTGTTCTATGTGAAGCATGCGGAGTATGATGTCCTGGTGGAAGTAAAGGACAGACTGGAGGAAACTCTCAGACAGTGGCAGCCCAGACAGATGAGTATACAATTTGATTTTGACCCGGTAAGCGTGTTATAGGAGGTAAAGAACTGTGGCAATCAGAAACATTCGTGAATATGGGGATGAAGTACTGACCAAGACCTGCAAAGAGGTCAAGGAGATGACACCCCGGACCAAAGAACTGATCGAGGATATGTTGGAGACTATGTACGATGCCAATGGCGTAGGGCTGGCGGCACCACAGGTAGGTGTCCTGAAGAGAATCGTGGTGATCGATACCACCGGAGAGGATCCGTATATTCTGATCAACCCCCGCATCGTAGAGAGCAGTGGAGAGCAGACCGGACAGGAAGGGTGTCTTAGCGTACCCGGTAAGTTCGGCATCGTAACCAGACCCAATTATGTGAAAGCGGTAGCACTGGATGTGAATATGAAGCCCATCGAAGTAGAGGGAACAGAATTACTGGCCAGAGCCATCTGCCACGAACTGGATCATCTGGACGGTCATCTCTATGTGGAAAAGGCGGAAGGACCGCTGCAGGATATGACCTACGAGGATGAGGAAGAAGAGTAAGCTTTCCGGAAAGGAGACAGACTATGCAGATCGTATTTATGGGAACTCCCGATTTTGCCGTGGGAGCGCTGGAGGCACTGATCACACAGGGCCATGAGATCACCGCAGTGGTGACCCAGCCGGACAAGCCAAAGGGCAGAAGCAAAGAATTACAGTTTCCTCCCGTGAAGGAATGTGCGGTAAAACATGGCATTCCTGTATTCCAGCCCCGTCGGATCAAGACACCGGAAGCCATTGAGGAACTGAAAAAATATCCCGCAGATATTTATATCGTGGCGGCGTTCGGACAGATCCTGTCTCAGGAGATTCTGGATCTGCCGAAATACGGATGTCTGAACATCCATGCATCCCTCCTTCCGAAATACCGCGGGGCATCTCCTATCCAGAGAGTGATCATCGACGGAGAGGCCGAGACTGGTGTGACCATCATGCAGATGAATGCGGGACTGGACACCGGCGATATGTTGTACCGGAAGAAAATCCCCATTACTTCGGAGGACACCTTCGAAACTTTGCATGACAAGCTGATGGTGCTGGGCGGGGAAGCGATCACCGAGGCACTGCCTCTGCTGGAGGCAGGCAAACTGGTACCGGAAAAGCAGGATGATACCAAGACCTGCTACGCGGCCCTGATCACCAAAGAGATGGGAAAGCTGGACTTTACGAAAACAGCGGCAGAACTGGATCGTTTGATCCGTGGACTGACTCCCTGGCCCAGTGCATATACGCATTATCATGGAAAACAGCTGAAAATCTGGAAAGCCATTCCTATGGCAACTGCGCATAAGGAAGCACCGGGCACGATCCTTACGGTGAATAAGGATTCCTTTGAAGTGGCTGCATCGGAAGGCTCCTTAAAGGTGATGGAACTGCAGCTGGAAGGTAAAAAGCGTATGACAACTCACGATTTCCTGCTGGGGGTAAAGGTACAGCCGGGAGAGCTTCTGGGCGAGCGTTAGGATACGACGAAACGAAAAGCAACGATCGGGTAAGCAGTGTTGACAGAAAGGAGACTTTCGTATGTACGGTGGCTATTACGGATATGGTTATTATTGGGATCCTACTTATTTTCTGGTATTGGTCGGACTGGTATTGTGTCTGGGTGCCAGCGCACTGGTGAATTCCACCATGCGCAAATACAGCAAAGTCCGGAATATGAGAGGATTGACGGGAGCGGAAGCGGCCCGCAACATTCTCAACAGAGAAGGCTTATACAATGTACAGATCGAGTGCCTGAACTCCGATGACGGTGATCATTACGATCCCCGGACGGATACGGTGCGACTGTCTTACAACAACTTTAACGGAACCTCGGTGACCGCGGTCAGTGTTGCGGCCCATGAGTGCGGACATGCCATTCAGCATGCCCATGGCTATGCCCCCATGAGCATTCGTGCTGCACTGGTGCCAGTGGTGAATATCGGAAGCAATTTAAGCATTCCCCTGATCTTTTTAGGAGTACTGCTCAGCTGGAACCAGACATTGATCCAGCTTGGTATCTGGGCATTTGCCCTGACCGTTATTTTCCAACTGGTGACACTGCCTGTGGAATTCAATGCTTCCCACAGAGCTATCGTGAAGGTGGAAGAATACGGGTTATTAGGCAGTGAAGAAGTAAGCGGCGGCAAAAAGGTGCTGACGGCAGCGGCTCTGACCTATGTGGCAGGAGCGGCCTCCTCCGCATTACAGCTGCTCCGACTGATCCTGCTGTACGGCGGCAATCGCAGAAGGAGAGACTAATCTTGAGTGATCATGCAACGACCGATACAAGAGAAATTATAGTGGAGATCCTGCTCAGTCTGGAAAAGGGGCAGGATTTTTCCCATAAATTGATGAAAGCGGTTCTGGATAAATACGATTATCTGGATCCCAGAGAGAAAGCGTTTATCAAAAGAGTCACGGAAGGTACGATAGAGAGACAGCTGGAGCTGGACTATTATCTGGATCGGTTTTCTTCTGTTCCGGTCCGGAAGATGAAGCCTCTGATCCGCTGTCTTCTTCGCATGAGTACTTATCAGATCCTGTATATGGACGCAGTTCCCGACAGTGCGGTGTGCAATGAGGCCTGCAAGCTGGCGGCCAAAAGAGGCTTCCGTACCCTGAAAGGCTTCGTCAATGCGGTGCTGCGTAATATTTCCCGCAGCAAGGAACAGATGCCGTTGCCGGATCCCAAGGATACGGTGAAATATCTGAGCATAAAATATTCCATGCCGGAATGGATCGTGAATCTGTGGCTGCCTGCATATGGCAGAGAAGGAACGGAAACACTTTTAAAAGGACTCCTTTCCATTCATCCGGTATCCCTGCGGTTCTCCACGGAACTGACCGAAGCGGAGAGAGAGTCATTGGCGGAGAAAATTGAGAAAACCGGTGTACGTCTGCAGCAAAGCAGGGAACTTCCTTATGTGTATCTGGCACAGAATCTGGAAAATGTAAGTGAACTTCCGGGCTTTGCGGAAGGCAAATTTACCGTGCAGGATGCCAGCTCCGCACTTGCAGTGGAAGCGGCAGGTATATGCCCAGGTAATACGGTCATGGATCTGTGTGCGGCTCCGGGTGGCAAGACGATCCTGGCGGCGGAATTTGCAGGGGAAGCAGGCCACGTCGTGTCCCGTGATATATCTGAATACAAGACGGACCTGATCCGGGAGAATCTGGAGCGCATGAACCGTAGGAATGTGGAGGTTCAGGTGTATGATGCCACGGTGCATGATCCGGAGAAGGAAAAATATGCGGACGTGGTGCTGATGGATGTCCCCTGCTCTGGTCTTGGTGTTATGGGAAAAAAGAGAGATATCAAATATCATGCCACACCGGAAAGCCTGCAATCCATCACAGAACTGCAAAGGCAGATCGTGGCAGCCGGATGGCAGTATGTGAAGCCGCACGGTGTACTGCTCTACAGTACCTGCACGATCCACCGCGGGGAAAATCAGGAGATGGCAGTCTGGATCACAGAGAATTTCCCGTTTGTACTGGAAGAAGAGAGACAGCTTCTGCCGGGAACGGATGAGACCGACGGATTCTATTATGCAAGACTGCGCAGAAAAGCGTGAGAGATAAGAAGTAAGAGAACGAAAAATGGATACGAAAAAAGATATCAAATCCCTGAATCTGGAAGAATTGAAGACAGAGATGGAGAGCATGGGAGAGAAGGCTTTCCGGGCAAAGCAGATGTATGAATGGATGCATGTGAAGCTGGTCAGGAGCTTTGATGAAATGACCAACCTCTCCGCAAAATTCAGGGAGCAATGTAAGGAAAAATATGAATACACTTGTGTAAACCCTGTCAGAATACAGGAGTCCAAGATCGACGGAACGAAAAAATTCCTGTTTGAATTATCTGATGGCAATGTGGTGGAAAGTGTCTGGATGCAGTATAAGCACGGCAACAGTGTGTGCATTTCTTCACAGGTGGGATGCCGTATGGGCTGTAAATTCTGTGCGTCCACGTTGGACGGACTGGAACGGAATCTGACTCCTTCCGAGATGCTGGATCAGATTTACGCCATTACAAGACTGACGGGGGAGCGGGTCTCCAATGTGGTAGTCATGGGCACTGGGGAACCGATGGATAATTATAACAATATTTTGAAATTTCTGCATCTTCTGACCGATGAGAACGGTCTGAACATCAGCCAGAGAAATGTCACGGTGTCCACCTGTGGAATCGTGCCCAGAATGCGGCAGCTGGCGGATGAAAAGCTGCAGATCACACTGGCATTGTCCTTGCATGCCACCACCGATGAAAAACGAAGAAAACTGATGCCCATTGCCAACCGGTATTCTATCAAAGAGTTGATGGAAGTTTGTCAGTATTATTTCAAACAGACCGGACGAAGGATCACTTTCGAATACAGTCTGGTGGGCGGTGTGAATGATACGGAAGAGGATGCCAGGGAACTGATCGCCCTGGCGAAGCCGTTGTGCTGCCATATCAACCTCATCCCGGTCAACCCCATTAAAGAGCGGGATTATGTGCAGTCGGATACGAAGCACATTCAGGCATTTAAAAATAAACTTGAAAGTAAGATGATACATGTTACAATTAGAAGGGAGATGGGCCGGGATATTGACGGAGCCTGCGGACAGTTAAGACGCCGTCATACGCAGGAGGCGAAGAACCCGGGGGAACTCTCACAGGAGGAAGTTTGACGTGCTTAAGACGTTTTCCATAACCGATATCGGAAGGAAAAGAAAAGTAAATCAGGACTATATCTATACCTCTGAAAAACCGGTGGGAAATCTGCCGAATGTATTTATCGTGGCAGATGGTATGGGTGGTCACAATGCGGGAGACTATGCGTCCAAGGTAACGGTAGAGACCATGCTTGCCGAGATGGAGAATTCTTTTGAGAAGAATCCCACCCTGATCTTCCGCAAAGCCATTGAGGAAGCCAATGATGTGATCCGCAAGAGAGCCAGCGAGGATGAAAAGCTGGAAGGAATGGGGACTACGGTCGTGGTGGCATCCTGCATGGGCAGATTCTTACAGGTGGCCAATGTAGGAGACAGCAGACTCTATGTGGTGGGCAGCAAGATCCGCCAGATCACAAGAGATCATTCGTATGTAGAAGAAATGGTACGGATCGGAGAACTGGATCGTGCCGATGCAAGGAACCATCCGGATAAAAATATTATTACCAGAGCGGTAGGGGCGGAAGACAAAGTGGAGCCGGATTTCTTTACCGTGGAATTACAGGAGGGTGAGATCGTCCTTATGTGCTCGGATGGTCTGACAAATATGCTGGAAGACGAGGAAATCCGCATGATTATCAGCGGAGCCAGAGACCTTGTGGAGAAGGCAGAGAGCCTGGTGGAGGCGGCCAATGCCAACGGCGGCAGAGACAATATCAGTGTGATACTGATCGAGCCGTGCGCGTAAATTACCCAGCTTTTTTGGAAATGGAGAGCAAGTATGATCAAAATAGGAATGATGATCGGCGATCGCTATGAGATCCTGGAAAAAATCGGAACCGGCGGTATGTCAGATGTCTATAAAGCAAAATGTCACAAGCTGAATCGCTATGTGGCGATCAAGGTATTGAAGCAGGAATTCAGCGAAAATGCTAATTTTGTATCCAAATTCCGGATCGAGGCACAGGCGGCAGCAGGACTGATGCACCCCAATATTGTCAATGTCTATGATGTCGGGGAAGAGAACGGAATCTATTATATCGTCATGGAACTGGTAGAGGGTATTACCCTCAAAAAGTACATTGAGAAGAAGGCCAGACTGTCTTACAAGGAAGCGGTAAGTATCGCCATCCAGGTAAGCATGGGTATTGAGGCTGCACATAATAATCATATTATCCATCGGGATATCAAGCCGCAGAATATTATTATCTCCAAGGACGGCAAAGTCAAGGTGACGGACTTCGGTATTGCCAAGGCAGCTACCAGTAATACCATCACTTCTAATGTCATGGGAAGTGTACACTATACTTCTCCCGAGCAGGCCAGAGGGGGTTACAGCGATGAAAAGAGTGATATCTATTCGCTGGGTATCACCATGTTCGAGATGCTGACGGGAAGAGTTCCTTTCAACGGGGAGACTACGGTTGCCATCGCCATCAAGCATATTCAGGAAGAAATGCCGTCTCCGAAGGAGTTTGTACCGGAGATCCCTTCCAGCGTAGCCAGTATTGTACTGAAATGTTGTCAGAAGTCTCCGGACCGCAGATACCAGAATATGGCAGAACTGATCGCGGATCTGAAGCAGTCCCTGATCAACCCGGAGGAAGATTTCGTGGTGAATACCGATCCGGATATGGAAGGTGGTACCCGGATGATCTCCGATGAGGATATGGCGCAGATCAAACGAAAAGTCCCTTATCAGGGAGGACGGGAATACGAAGAACCGGATCATGACGAGACCATGCGTCTGCGTTCCGATACGGAAGCCATGTATGAAAACGAAGAAGATGGCGAAGACGAAGATAATTACGACTACGACCCCAAGATGGAGCGTGTGACCACAATCCTGGCAATTGTAGCCGGTGTGGTGATCTGTATTATCCTGATCGTTCTGGCAGTGAAGATCTTCGGCGGCAAAAATGAAGGAAGCAGTGACTCTGATGCAGGACCGATCATTACGACCGAAGAGACGGATGCCACAGAAGTGGAAAAGGTCTCCATGCCGAATGTAACGGGCATGAAGGTAGAAGATGCAAAGAGCACCCTGACCAGTCTGGGAATCCTCACAGAGGTGACTTATGAGGAGTCCGACACGGTAGCGGAAGGTATTGTTATCAATACAGATGTCAGCGTGGGAGCACAGATCGATAAGGGCAGCAAGGTAACCCTGAAAGCCAGTGCAGGAACTCAGGGTGTGGAAGTACCCAATGTGGTGAATCTTACTTTTGATGAAGCCAATACACAGCTGGTAAGCAAGGGATTCCTGGTCAACAAGACAGAGAACTATTCCGATACGGTAGAGTCCGGCCGGGTGATTTCCCAGACCCCCTCCGAGGGCAACAAAGCACCAAAGGGCAGTGTGATCACTGTGACAGTAAGTCTGGGTAAGGAAGATACCAAGATCCGTGTGCCGAATCTGATCGGTCTGTCCGAGCAGGACGGTACGGTAGAAGCCATCGAGGCAGGACTGACCGTAGGCAGTGTGAGCTATATCTACAGTGACGAAGTGGGAGAAGGCATGATCTGTTACCAGAGCTATTCCCATGGTTCCTATGTGGATCAGGGAACCTCCATTGATATCAAGGTCAGTCAGGGAGCTCAGAAGGTGACTTACAAGTGTAATGTCAGCATTGCGGCACCGACGACTTCGGAAGCACCCGGCTATGTATCGGGAATGGAAGTCAGCATCAAACTGGTGACGGATGACAATAACGTACTGCTGGATACCAAGACCAGCACTTTCCCGGTAGCTACCAATTTCAACGGTATGACTGCCTCCGGTGGTACGCTCACCATAACGTATCAGGTGACAAGCGAACCGACCACCACAACGAACCCGGATACCGGGGAGCAGGTGACGGTTCCCGGAACGACAGAAGACCGTTCCTTTACCAGAAGAGTTGAGTTCGTAAAGGAATAAGATCAAAGGCGGGAAGCTATGAAGGGCAAGATTATAAAAGGAATCGCCGGGTTCTATTACGTCCATGTAGCGGACGATGGCCATACAATGGGCACGGTGTACGAATGCAAGGCAAAAGGAGTCTTTCGCAAGGATCACAGAAAACCCCTGGTCGGGGATGACGTGGAGATGGATGTCCTGGATGAGGCACAGAAAAAAGGAAATATCAGGGAATTGCTTCCCAGACACAGTGAACTGATCCGTCCGGCGGTAGCTAATGTGGATCAGGCGCTGGTGATCTTTGCCATCACGAAGCCACAGCCGAATTTTAATCTGCTGGATCGTTTCCTGGTCATGATGCAGCAGCAGGACATTCCCTGCATTATCTGTTTTAACAAGCAGGATATTGACGAGGAAGGCAAAAAGGAAGATTATCGTGCCATTTACGAACAGGCGGGATTCCGTACGATCACGGTCAGCGCAGCCAGACAAGAAGGGATAGATACCATTCAGGAGCTGCTTCGCGGCAAGACCACTACGGTGGCGGGTCCCAGCGGTGTCGGTAAATCCTCTCTGGTAAACTGCCTGCAGTCCGGCACAGTGATGGAGACCGGCTCCATCAGTGAGAAGATCGAGCGGGGAAAGCATACTACCAGGCACTCCGAACTGATCTCCATTGCACAGGATACGTATATTCTGGATACCCCGGGATTTAGCTCTCTGGGGTTGTTTCGGTTGGAGAAGGAGCAGCTGGCGGAATTTTATCCGGAGTTTGCCCCTTTTGAAAAATATTGCAGATTCGGAGGCTGCTCCCATATCTCTGAGCCGGTATGCGGTATCAAGGCTGCTGTGGCAGAGGGAGAGATCCCGCAGATACGTTATGAGAACTACTGTCTGCTCTATGATGAACTGAAAAATCAGAGAAAATATTAATTATGAGTGAAGTGCAGAATAATCTAGGGGAAAAATTCAAAGAGACCATTACGGAAGCGATGAAGACCGGAGATTTTCATGCGTTGAACACGCTGGTGACGGATACGGTCAACGATGCCTTGCGGGAGGCGGATTTCCAGGCAAATCTGTCCAGGGAAGCCACGGAAAAAAAGGTGTGGAATTCCCAGCGCAGCTGGCAGGATAAAAGGCGGGAGGAAGTCAAGACCGAGGCAGAGATCCAGGCAGAACGGCAGCAACGGGAAAAACAGCAGGAGGAGCGCCGCAGGCAGAACGAAGAATGGCACCGGCAGCGCAGAGAGCGGGAAAAGCAGTGGGAAGAACAACGGAAGGCTCAGGCAGAGCAGAACCGTGCACGGAATCAGGCACAGCCGGTGACACCCAGAAAAGCTACTGCGGCAGAAATGACTTCTCTGGTCAAAATGGAAAAGAAGGGAAACGTGTCCGGAACATTGTGCACTGTGTTCGGCGGGATCGGACTGGGGTTCAGCGGCCTGGGACTTCTGGTACAGCTGTTACTGGCAGCTTTTCAGGCAGCATCTCTGAGTGCGGCAATCCTTCCGGGAGTATTGTCTCTGGTATTTTTAGAGATGATATCTTATGGCAACGGACAGCGCAGAAGATTAAAGCGTGCGGAGAAATATCTGGAGCTGTGCGGCACCAAAATGTATGGTGTGATCAACGAAATGGCCCGCTATACCGGAAAAAGTGTCCGCTATGTCAGAAGGGATCTTCGTAAGATGTTAAAAGCCGGAATGTTTCCGGACGGACATCTGGATGATAAAGAGACCTGCTTTATGCTCAATAATGTGATCTACCGTCAGTATCTGGAGACGGAGAAAGCCTATCTGGAGCAGAAGAAGAGCAGTGAGCAGGAAAAAAAACAGAATACAGCGGACACCGACACACAGGATACGGAGCAGAGCCGCAGAGAGCAGGAGCTGCACAGTATGGTGGCAGAAGGAATGGAATACATCCGTCATCTGCGGGATCTGAATGACAGGATCGAAGGAGAAGCGATCTCTGAGAAGCTGTACCGGCTGGAAAATCTGTTGAAGGAGATCTTTGACCGAGTGCAGGAGCATCCGGAGCAGATGCACCGGATGCATAAACTGATGGATTATTACCTGCCTACTATGTTGAAACTGGTGGAGCAGTATGCGGAATTTGATGAGATCAGCAGCCCGGGAGACGATATTCTCGATGCTAAAAAAGAGATCGAAAAGACACTGGATATGATCAATCAGGCATTTGTTACATTGCTGAACAATCTGTTCCGGGATGCAGCCTTTGATGCATCGGCGGATGCACAGGTATTGCAGACGATGTTGGCTAAGGAAGGGCTGACGGAATCGGATTTTGTAAGAGAAAAAAGTGTATGACAGCAGGAAAGTAATGCTGATGGTAAATAAAAAATCATGAGAGAGTATGGAAAGGCGGGGTTATAAGTATGAATATGGATCTGGATGCAGCAACAAAAGAGGCACCTACCCTTACACTGGATCCCTTTGCGGAGGCAAAGGCAGAGATCGTGGAGAAGAAGCCGGAGGAACTGGTAGAGGAGCAGGCTGTTCCGGAGATGGAACTGACACCGGAAGAACAGAAAATGGTAGATGATTTTGCGGGACAGATCGATCTGACCAATACCCAGGCGGTATTGCAGTACGGTGCGGGGAGTCAGAAAAAGATCGCAGATTTCTCTGAGACAGCACTTAGCAATGTCCGGACCAAGGATATGGGCGAGGTTGGACAGTTGTTGACGGATGTAGTGGCACAGCTCAAGGATTTTGATACAGAGGAAGACAAGGGATTCTTCGGCTTGTTTAAAAAGAGCGGGGATAAGCTGAGTAATCTGAAAGCAAAGTATGATAAAGCGGAAGTGAACATCAGCAAGATCTGTGATGCCATGGAAAATCATCAGGTGGTGCTGCTAAAAGATGTGGCGGTACTGGACAAGCTGTATCAGCTGAATCTGAATTATTTTAAAGAACTGTCCATGTACATTCTGGCAGGTAAAAAGAAACTGACACAGGCGAAAAACGTGGAACTGCCGGAACTTCTGGAAAAAGCACAGAAGAGCGGACTGCCGGAGGATACGCAGGCTGCGAAGGATTTTGCAGCAATGTGTGAGAGATTCGAGAAGAAGATCTATGATCTGGAACTTACCAGAGCCATTTCTCTGCAGATGGCACCCCAGATCCGACTGATCCAGTCCAATGATATCGCTATGTCCGAGAAGATCCAGTCCACACTGGTGAATACGATCCCTCTGTGGAAGAGCCAGATGGTCATTGCCATCGGTCTGGATCATGCCACCGATGCAGCCAAGGCACAGCGTGCAGTATCGGATATGACCAATGAACTGTTGAAGAAAAATGCAGAAGCACTGAAAGTGGCATCCGTGGAGACAGCGAAGGAATCTGAGAGAGGTATTGTGGATATCGAGACCCTCAAGACCACGAACCAGACACTGATGACCACACTGGATGAAGTCATGAAGATCCAGGAGGAAGGCCGTGCCAGAAGACAGAGCGCAGAGGAAGACTTACAGCGGATCGAAAATGAAATGCGGGATAAGCTTCTGGAGATGAGCCAGTCATCCCATACATGATTTTTACATAATTTTAAGCAGAGAAATCTTGACGAAACAACCAGAGGAAATTAAAATAAAATGTATGTAGGTTAATTAACGGAAGGAGCAGGAAACAAATGAAAAAACTGGAAGAAATGCTAAGGGAGAAAACGATTAAAAATAAGCTTTCTTTTGTGTTCCGCATTATGGACGTTTTATATGTGGTGCTGGCACTGGTGTCAGTTGTGGGATTGATACAGTCAAAAAACTATGTGGGAAGCGTAATTGTTGTGATCATAGTTGTATTAGCTATTGCATTTAATGCAGCTATGTCAAAGATGCTTGCCAAAATGTTGGTAGAGCCTATTGAGAGTCTGGTAGTGGCATCTGAGAAGATTGCTTCCGGTGACTTTGAGATCGGCACTCCTTATGAGTCCGAGGATGAGCTGGGACGCTTATCCGACAGTTTTGAGACCGCAGCCGGTATTTTGAAAAAGGTTGTATCAGATCTGCAGGATATTGTAGAGCATTTTGCTGAGGGTAATTTTGATGTACATAGCAACTGCCCCGATGCGTATGTAGGACAGCTCCGCAATGTACTGGATGAACTGGATGATATGGTGAACAAGGTCAGTGAGACTATGCACGGTATTCAGGGATCTTCCGAACAGGTGTCTGCCGGAAGCAATCAGCTGGCTGTCAGTGCACAGGATATTGCAGAAGGTGCTACCAGTCAGGCTGCAGCTGTTGAAGAACTGGTGGCTACCGTAGAAGAAGTAACGAATCAGGTAATGGAGAACACCAAGTCTACCGATATCGTTCACGATAAGGCAAAACAGGTAGGTATCGAGGCAGCCAACAGCCAGCAGAAGATGGATGAGCTGGTAGATGCCATGAAGAAAATCGATACCACGACCCAGAATATCGAGAAGATCATCGCAGATATCGAGAATATTGCATCCCAGACCAATCTGCTGTCTTTGAATGCTTCCATTGAGGCAGCAAGAGCAGGGGAAGCCGGAAGAGGTTTCGCAGTCGTGGCTGACCAGATCAGACAGCTGGCAGAAGAGAGTGCAAATTCCGCAGTAGAGTCTAAGAAGCTGATCGAAGAATCCATGAACGAAGTAGGAGTGGGTAACAGGGTTACCAGGGAGACCAACGAAGCAATGCAGAAGGTTATGACCGAACTGGATCAGATCATCCAGGAGGTTGCTAATATCCGTACTGCATCCGACAGACAGGCAGTATCTGTCAACAACATCAAGAAGGGTGTGGAGGACATCAACGATGTTATCCAGTCCAACTCCGCAGCAGCAGAGGAAACCTCTGCGACCAGTGAAGAACTTTCCGCTTCTGCAACCACTTTGAATGAATTGTTAGAGCATTTCAAACTGCGTGGTTAGTCAGAGACTGTTTTCGGTAATCGTGAAGAAGAAAGAACAGAAGAACCATAGCTGTAAGATTACAGCTGTGGTTCTTTTCCTGTCGGAGGAAGGAAAGAGAGATGCTTTATAGAAAACATTACAGGATGGTGGCAATCATAGCCGGCATGGCGTTGACAGCAGGCATGACGGCCTGTGGCGCACAGAATAATGCTGAATATCCGGAGAGTGTGGATACACATAGTACCGGAGTGTACGGGACAAGCATAGAGAATGAGATGGCTTCTGCAGTGGCTGGTAGGGAAACGCAGGCAGAGACATTGCCATCACAGGAGCCGGAAGATGCCCTGGCACGGGAAACGCAAACGTTACAGGAGAATAGTATACCGGAGGCTGAAGAAACGGTACCACAAAGTGAAGCTTTAGAAGCCCACGGGGCTGATCAGACAGAAACGGTGTCAAGCCAGCCTGCAGAATACACTGACTTACAACAGATCACTCTGAATCCGGACTGGGAATATGCGGATCATTCGAAGATAAATACCGGAGCCGCAGTACTATACCGGGCACCAGAGGAGTCCGGAAGCAAGGGAATCATTATCGGAGTGAATGCGGGACATGGCACCGCCGGTGGGGCCAAAGTAAAGACGCTGTGCCATCCGGACGGTTCGGCCAAGACTACGGGAGGCAGTACGGCAGCGGGAGCTACGGAAGCTGCGGCAGTGTCCGGAGGCATGACATTTCAGGACGGGACACCGGAGCGAACGGTTACTTTGCAGATGGCACAGATCCTGCGGGACAAACTGTTGGCCTCCGGCTATGATGTACTGATGCTCAGGGACGGAGAGGATGTGCAGTTGGACAATGTGGCCAGGACCGTGATCTGTAACAATGTGGCAGACTGCCATATTGCTCTGCACTGGGACAGCGGTGACGGCAAGAATTACGATAAGGGATGCTTTTATATCTCGGTGCCGGAAGCATTGAAGAGCATGGAGCCGGTGGCATCCCACTGGCAGCAGCACGATGCTCTGGGAGCGGATCTGGTGGAAGGGCTGCGGGGACAGGGAGCAACAATCTATGGAAAAGGAAACATGAGCATTGACCTGACCCAGACTTCTTATAGTACGATTCCTTCCGTGGATATGGAACTGGGAAATGCATATTCCGATCACAGCGATGCTATACTGGATCAACTGGCAGAAGGATTGCTGCAGGGGATTAACGTTTATTTTCAACAGCAGTAAGATTGGACAAAGCGGCAATGCATTGATCGGAGATGAACTTCAAAAGAAATCCCAGCACTGCCATCAGCAGCAATTCAACGAGAAACAAACCTAAAACACCCACCATACCGCGCATATAGGGAATAGCCCTCGGAGTGATAAAATAGATAATGATATGGTGGACCAGAAATACTTCATAAGAGTAGTTACTTATCGTACGGAGAAATCGGCCGTTTCCTTTTTCGAGAACCGGTTCCAGGCATGCAGCGGAAATCCAGAAGGCAACGGCCAGTATCGTTATTTTCAAACCGGTGCTGATGGAAAGTGCAAAAGGGCACAGAACAAAGAAAATCACCACCGGCAGGGATAAGAAAATCCATTTAGGATTGAATTTTTCATGATAATAACCAATCATCATACCGATTACGAACTCGTAGCCCTTCAGGAAGAAGTTCATATGGATGGGGACGGAGAAATCGTAATGAAATAAAACAATCAAATAAATCCCGGTAGCGATGATAAAAAAGAACTTTTCACTTTTTATCATAAAAAATCGAAGCAATGGAAAGATCAGATACAACAGAATAAGACATCCCAGAAACCATTCTCCGATGGTAAGGGAAAAGGTGCTGATCCCGTGCATGCTGACCCAGGAATCCATTCCAAGAAAAGTAAAAACAATTCTCCACGCAGGAATTCCTTCAGGAAAAATATTGTGGACGGAATGGCTCTGGAAAAGGAGAAACAGGAAATAAACAATGTAAAGTATATAAAAGGGAATCAGGATGCGCAGAAATCTTTTCTTATAATATTTTGCGAGGCTGAAGTTCTCCTTCGCGGTATAGGAGAGACTGGCACCGGATAACATGAAAAATACAGCAACACTCAGGGTTGCCAGATGCATATTGCTGTTGGAAAACAGAGGATTGAGTCTCTCTACGGGACAGATTCCGGAGAGATAGAGCTGAAAGAGCAGATGATAAAAAATAATGAAACAAAAGCAGGTACATCTAAGTAAATCAAAATAACGTATTCTTTTCATTGATTTTTCCTCTTTGGTTTATGATAATGCATATTATAGCATATTTTTATTTCGAAAGAAAAGTATTTAGGTGTTTGAAAAAAACACATATTATGCTATAATTTTAGATTATATTGTTCAACTAATAAACAGAAAGGCAAAAATTCCGTTTATAGAGGGATTTTTGAACGGGTAAAGATAAAATGAAGCTGGGTATCGTAGGTCTTCCCAACGTGGGAAAGAGCACACTTTTCAATTCCCTGACCAAGGCGGGAGCAGAATCCGCCAACTATCCCTTCTGTACCATCGACCCTAACGTGGGTGTGGTAACAGTTCCGGATGACAGACTGAAAGCACTGGGCGAGATGTATCATTCCAAGAAGGTAACTCCCGCAGTGATCGAATTCGTGGATATCGCAGGTCTGGTAAAGGGTGCCTCCAAGGGTGAGGGACTGGGCAACCAGTTCTTAAGCAATATCCGTGAAGTGGATGCTATCGTACATGTGGTAAGATGTTTCGAGGATCCTAATGTCATCCATGTGGACGGCAGCGTGAACCCTCTGCGTGATATCGAGACCATCAATCTGGAGCTGATCTTCGCAGATCTGGAAGTACTGGAGAGAAGACTGTCCAAGGTAGTCAAGGCAGCCAGAATGGACAAGACCTATGCCAAGGAGCTGGCACTGCTTGAGCGTATCAAGGAGCATCTGGAGAGCGGTAAGATGGCAAAGAGCCTGGATGTTACCGATGAGGATGAACTGGCTCTGTTAAAGGAATACAATCTGTTGACTTATAAGCCTGTGATCTATGCAGCCAATGTAGCCGAGGATGATCTGGCAGATGACGGCGCATCCAATGAGATGGTGGCAAAAGTAAGAGAGTTCGCAGCCGGTGAACACAGTGAGGTATTCGTGATCTGTGCACAGATCGAGGAAGAGATCTCCGAGCTGGATGATGATGAGAAGGCAATGTTTTTAGACGACCTGGGATTAAAGGAATCCGGTCTGGAGAAACTGATTAAGGCAAGTTATCATATCTTAGGTCTGATGAGCTTCCTGACTGCAGGAGAGGATGAGACCAGAGCATGGACCATCAAGATTGGCACCAAGGCACCTCAGGCAGCCGGCAAGATCCACTCCGATTTCGAGAGAGGCTTCATCAAGGCAGAAGTAGTAAACTACAAGGATCTGCTGGAGCAGGGCTCTCTGGCCGCTGCCCGTGAAAAGGGTCTGGTCGGCATGGAAGGCAAGGATTATGTAGTGCAGGACGGCGATGTGATCCTGTTCCGCTTCAACGTGTAATACTAAGATCCGCAATAGACAGATTACGAGACTGCTTGCAGGCAGAGTAATCTGTCTATTAGCGGATCAAACATACATGAGCAAGTAGGGCGACAGCCCGGAATGCGAATGTATGTGCCGGATTCGGGAGCGCGAAGCGCGCAGAAGCCGGGTAGTATATGTACATGAGCAAGTAGGGCGACAGCCCGGAAGGCGAATGTATGTGCCGGATTCGGGAGCGCAAAGCGCGGAGAAGCCGGATAGTACCAAGAAAGGAAATAAATATTATGATGAATGCAGGAGATATTGCATTTCCCCATTTAGGCATTTACCTGGAGAATGTTCCCAGAAGCTTTTCCGTATTCGGTTTCGAAATCGCCTTTTACGGCCTGATCATCGGAATCGGGGTACTGGCAGGCATTCTGATGGCGGTGCATCAGGCAAAGGTGACAGGAGAAAATCCGGATACGATCTGGGATTTCGCCATTTATGCCGTGATCTTTTCCGTGATCGGAGCCAGAATCTATTACGTGGTCTTTGCCTGGGACTATTACAAGGACAATCTGTTAAGCATCTTTAATACCCGTAACGGCGGTATGGCGATCTACGGCGGTGTGATCGGAGCATTCCTGACACTGCTCATTTATTGCAGGATCAAGAAGATCAACCCGTTCCGGCTGGGAGATCTGTGTGTGCCGGGGTTGATGCTGGGACAGATCATCGGCCGCTGGGGTAACTTTATGAACCGTGAAGTATTCGGGGAATATACGGACAGTTTTCTGGCCATGCGGCTTCCTATCGAAGCTGTGCGCAGCCGGGATATTTCTGAGAATGTAGCAGCTCACATTATCGATGGGACCAATTACATTCAGGTACATCCCACTTTCCTCTACGAGAGCCTGTGGAATCTGATGATCCTGATCCTTATGCTGGTGTACCGCAAGCACAAAAAGTTCGAGGGTGAGATCTGTCTGCTGTACTTCGGAGGCTATGGTCTTGGCAGATTCTGGATCGAAGGTATCCGGACAGATACCCTGTTTATCCCCGGAACGACCCTCGCCGTATCACAGGTATTATCCTTGTGCATGGTGATCTTCGCAGTGGTGACGGACGTTGTGGTACGTATCCGCCTGGAAAAACAGCCGAAAGTGGAAAAATATTAAAAATTTTTAAAAATTTATTAAGAATATCGAAACAGGAGCAAATACATAGATATTGTGTTTGCTCTTATTTTTATACCAGATATTGTAGTAAAAAGCGCCTTTGCCGTATGACAAGGCGCTTTTTTGCGTGGTGCTGTCGAAAAAAGCCACTTGATTTCTCTTGTAAAATACCCTATTTTAGTATAAAATCATAATAAAAGTGGGAGAAAGTGGAGGTAAGTGCCACAAAGTGGTAGATTTTTAGAAAAATGACCTCCTTTTCGTGGCAGTCCCATTTTGGATGAATGGTGGTGAGTGCGATGTTTATGAGCGAGTACAACCATACGTTAGATACGAAAGGCAGGTTGATCATTCCGGCGAAATTCCGAGAAGTCTTAGGAGAGGAATTTGTGATTTCCAAGGGAATGGATGGCTGCTTATTTGTGTATGCCAACGATGACTGGAATGCTTTTGAACAGAAGCTGACCTCATTACCTCTGATCAATAAAGAAGCAAGACAATTTGCCCGTTTCTTCCTGGCCGGTGCAGCTACGGTAGAAGTGGACAAGCAGGGAAGGATCCTGTTGCCGGCACACTTGCGAGAGTTCGCTGGACTGGAAAAGGACGTGGTACTGGTCGGCGTCGGCAGCCGTGTGGAGATCTGGAGCAAGGATAAGTGGGAGAACATGAACTCCGATGCCGATATGGATGAGATCACCAGTGCCATGGAAGGACTGGGACTGACCATTTAACGGGTGAAAAACGTGACCGAGAAAGGATGACCGTCGTGGAATTCAATCATTATTCTGTGATGTTGCATGAGACCATTGAACAACTGAATATTAACCCGGACGGCATCTATGTGGACGGAACTTTAGGTGGAGGAGGACATGCCTACGAAGTATGCAGTCGCCTGAAAAACGGACATTTCTACGGTATTGATCAGGATGATGCAGCAATCGCGGCAGCATCCGCAAGATTGCAGCCGTTTGGAGATAAAGTAACCGTGATCCGCAACAATTATGTGAATGCAGTGGAGGCCCTCAGAGAATATGGTGTCACCGGCGTGGACGGAATCGTGCTGGATCTGGGAGTATCTTCCTATCAGCTGGATACCGAAGACCGAGGATTTTCCTATCGGTTTGATGCCCCTCTTGACATGCGGATGGATCGCAGGCAGACCCTGACAGCGAGAGATATCGTCAACAATTATTCCGAGATGGAACTGTATCACATCATCCGGGATTACGGTGAAGATCCTTTTGCCAAGAATATAGCGAAACACATTGTGAAAAACAGGGCAGACAAGCCCATTGAGACCACCTTTGAATTAAATGAGATCATCAAAGCCGCAGTCCCGGCAAAGATGCGACAGAACGGACATCCTTCCAAGCAGACTTTCCAGGCAATCCGTATCGAATGTAATCAGGAACTGGAAGTACTGAAAAAGGCGCTGGACGAGCTGATCGATCTGCTGAATCCCGGCGGAAGGTTCTGTATTATTACCTTCCATTCTCTGGAGGACCGGATCGTGAAGAACGCATTCCGCAGGAATGAGAATCCCTGCACCTGCCCGCCGGAATTTCCGGTGTGCGTATGCGGTAAGGTCTCCAAGGGAAAGGTGATCACCAGAAAACCCATTCTTCCCAGTGCGGAAGAACTGGAAGTAAACAGCAGATCCAAGAGTGCAAAACTCAGGGTATTTGAGAAAAAATAAAAGACTTTAGTAGTGAAAGCGGGGAGAAAGAGTATGGCACAGAGAAGAAGAGTAAGCAATACTCCTTACATATATGATAATACAGCAAGAGACTTACAGATCCGCAGGCAGATGGAGGAGCCCCGGAGACAGATGTCTCATGAGACGAGAAAAAACAGAGAAAAAGCAAGACATATGAGCATCGGCTACGTCACCTTTCTGATGGGAGCATTGATTGCCTGTGCCTTCTGTCTGGTAAATTATATCCAGATGCAGTCGGAGCTGACCACCAAGATCACTGAGGTGTCCAGAATGGAGAGTGAACTGAACTCTCTGAAGCTGTCAAACGATGAAGAGTACAGCCGGATCACCAGTAATATTAACCTGGAAGAGATCAAGAGAATTGCCATCGGCGAGCTGGGAATGACCTATGCCACCGAGGGACAGGTGATTACCTACGCAAGCAGCAGCAACGACTATATGCGTCAGGCGGATACCAGCCAGAACTAAGTCTGGGAGGCAGAAAGCGTGAAGGAACAGAAGCCTAAGAAATTTTCCATAAAGATGCAGAAAAAACTTTTATGCCTGTATGCCCTGATCATACTGGCATTTATTCTGCTGTCTGTCCGACTGTCCTGGATCGTGAAAGCGGATGGAGCGACTTACGAAAAACAGGTTTTGTCACAGCAGAAATACGACTCCGTGACATTGCCATTTCGCCGCGGGGATATCGTGGATGCCAAAGGAACGAAACTGGCAGTCAGCGAGAAGGTATATAATCTGGTCATTGATTCCTATGTAATGTTAAGCCGTGAGACTTATCTGGAACCGACGATGGAGGCGCTGTCCGCAAATTTCCCGGATCTGGATATGACGGCAGTGAGACAGTATGTGATCAGTCATCCGGATTCTTCCTGGTATGTCCCTCTCAGAAGGCTGACCTATGATCAGATCAGCGGTTTTCAGGCGGCAGCACTGGAGGACAGCAAGATCAAGGGCGTCTGGTTCCAGGAAGAATACAAGAGAGTCTATCCCAATGGTTCCCTGGCGGCGGACGTGATCGGATTCTCCAGATCGGACAACGAAGGACAGTACGGACTGGAAGAGTATTACAATGATGTGCTGAACGGAACCACCGGAAGAGAGTATGGATATCTGAATGATGATGCCAACCTGGAGCGGACCATCAAACCGGCCGTGGACGGCAATACGATACACAGTACCATTGATGCCAATATCCAGGGTATCGTGGAAAAATATCTGAAACAATTCAACGATGAGCATAAGGATGCGGTACATCCCGGTAACGGTGCGGAAAATGTGGGCTGCATTATTATGGAGGTAAATACCGGCAACATTCTGGCCATGGCCAGCTATCCGACCTATGACCTGAACGACACCAGAAATACGGATGCCCTGTTGGGATCCCGTAAGATCGAGATGGTGACCAATGCCAACGGTTATGATGTTCTGACCAAGACAGATACCTATTTTACGCAGGAAGACATTGATGCCTTAACGGATGACGAATTGCTGGACAACCTGAATTACCTGTGGAAGAACTATTGTATCTCCACTACTTACGAGCCGGGTTCCACAGCAAAACCGTTTACTGTGGCGGCAGCACTGGAGAGCGGTGCTATCACCGGCAACGAGCACTATCAGTGTAACGGATCTCTGGAAGTCGGCGGACATACGATCAAGTGTCACAGCTATCGTTCCGGCGGTGAAGGAGATGTATCCGTACAGGATTCCATTGCCTGGTCCTGCAACGTGGCGCTGATGAAGATTGCAGCTACTTTGGGAAAAGAAGAGTTTGCCAAATTTCAGCAAACCTTTAACTTTGGATTAAAGACTAACGTGGATCTGGCAGGAGAAGCGAGAACGGCAAGCCTCCTGTTCCCGGTGGATCAGATGGGCAGTGCCGATCTGGCTACCAACAGTTTCGGACAGAACTTTAATGTAACAATGATCCAGATGATCACGGGATTCTGTTCCCTGATCAACGGCGGTTATTATTATGAGCCGCATATGGTGGATAAGATCACCAATTCTAACGGTGCAACAGTGGAAAACATCGAGCCCAGAGTACTGCGTCAGACCATTTCCGAGAGCACCTCGGCGAAGATCAGACAGTACTGCCGGGCTACCGTAATGGAAGAGGGTGGCGACCGCAGAACCGGTAGAACCGCAAGACCTGCAGGTTATGCCATCGGTGGCAAGACCGGTACCGCAGAGACCATTCCCCGTAAAAACGGTGAGTACGTAGTATCCTTTATGGGATATGCACCGGCGGATGATCCCCAGATCGCTATCTATGTGGTCGTGGATCGTGCCAATGCATCTCCGCAGGATGATGCGAAGTTCGCTACTGGAATCGTAAGAAATGTACTGACAGAAGTGCTGCCTTACCTGAATATTTTCATGACAGAAGAACTGTCTGAGAAGGAGATCCAGGAGCTGGCAGAAAAACAGATCGAGATCACCAATCAGTATACCCAGAAGCCCGAGGACGGTGAAGATCAGAATAACGGTGACGGAACCGGTGATGGACAGACCGGAGACGATCAGACGGGCAGTGGAGATGGAACCGGCGACGCTCAGGGCGGTGATAATACAACGCCTTCCGAGGATTGGAGAAATTATCCGGTGGATCCGGCCACCGGTTATCTGGTAAGCCCGATTGACGGTGGACTGATCGACCCTGTTACGGGAGCGGATGTCGGCGGCGATGATTCCCTGGGGGACAGCCCGGTCAACAATAATCTGCTGAACCAGCAGAATGAATAGTAAGGTAATCTGACGAATAGCCTCACAGCAAGAGCAATAAAATGTAAAAAGCTCTTGTTGTGAGGTTTTTTTTATGGCAGATCATCAGAATCGTTTCTTTCATCGGAAGAAGATCATGACCATATTTTTCGTATGTGCGGCAGTGCTCTGCGGACTGTTGGGAAGACTATTGTATCTGATGGTATGGCGGGCGGAATATTATGAGGAAGCGGCCACAAGGCTGCACGAAAGAGAGCGCAGCATCAAGGCGGCGAGAGGACGGATTCTGGATCGCAACGGGGTCGTGCTGGCGGACAACAAGACGGTCTGTACGGTATCGGTGATCCACAATCAGATCGAGGAGCCGGAGCAGGTGATCGCCATACTGGTGAAGGAACTGGGAATCTCCGAGGAAGAGGCCAGAAAGCGGGTGGAGAAATATTCCTCCATCGAGCGGGTGAAAAGCAACGTGGATAAGACCGTGGGAGACCGGATCCGGGAATATGATCTGGCCGGGGTAAAAGTGGACGAAGATTACAAGAGATATTATCCTTACGGGGATCTGGCCAGCAAGGTGCTGGGTTTTACCGGAGGAGACAATCAGGGAATCATCGGACTGGAAGTGGTATATGAAGAGATCCTGCAGGGGGATCCGGGAATGATCCTGACGATCACGGACGCCAAGGGGATCGAGGTGGATACGGCAGGGGAGCGTCGGGTGGAACCGGTGCCGGGCATGGATCTTCGTATCAGCATCGACCGGAACATCCAGGAGTATGCTACACAGCTGGCGGCGCAGGCCTGTGCCACCAAGGAGGCGGACAGTGTTTATATAGTGGCTATGAATCCGCAGAACGGCGAGATCCTGGCTATGGTGAATTATCCGGAGTTTGATTTGAATGACCCTTATACCTTACCGGAGCTGACGGAAGTGAAGGAGGACGGCAGCATTGTGGCGGTGGACCCGGCCACACTGACGGCGGAACAGAAACAGGAAAAGCTGAATGCCATGTGGCGAAACGGCTGTATCAACGACACCTACGAACCGGGATCCACCTTCAAGATCATCACGGCCGCTGCGGGACTGGAGGCGGGAGTGGTGACCCCGGAAAGCACCTTTTCCTGCCCCGGATTTATCATCGTGGATGACCGTAAGATCCGCTGCCACAAGATTGCCGGACATGGCGGCCAGACTTTTGTACAGTGCATGGAGAACAGTTGTAATCAGAGGGTCTGGATCTGAGGCTGGGGTGAGAGTGGGGAGAAACGGGGAATTTCAAAACGGTGGTTTGTAATTTTGTGAATTAGGCGGTATAATAAATGAAAAGGAGAACGGCGAAGTATGGTTAGACTATATACCTCAGGCAAATATTTTAAAGACAACGAAATCATCATAGACAATGATTCTTTTTTTAATAACAATGTATCTGCAAAAAGCCTTTCCGAAAATTCTATTAAGGTCATGGAAGAAGTTGACCATGCAAAGCTATTGGATCAGAATATCGGGAAAATAGAAACTCCTTACGGCATTACTGGTATTCAGGACTTGTCAACGGGGTGCAAAACCATATTGAATTGCATTTTTCTGCAAGAGAACCAGAAGGTATATCCGACAGTCAGAGCGATTAATGCAACGGAATGCGGAAAGAATGCGTTAGAGCAGCTTTTCTGTTATATTGATAAGACTAATATGGACATAGGAATCGTCCTGGAGCATGAGGATGAAATATATGAATGCGGTAACAGAGAGTATTTGATCAACGATTCCGAAAGAATAACAGACTTACTTTTCATGGTGTAGTTTATGGGGAGGTAACATGCAACAGTGTTATGATTGGCAAAGCAATGTTTTGAAATTTACGGATGTAAACGGAAATAAATATAACTTAAAATTCCGGGGAAATAAGACCATAGTGCATGGGGATAGTGCAACGGGAAAATCTTTACTGTGCACTATGTTGAAAAGCTACATCAACGATAATAATAATGCCAGCTTTAAGCCGTATAATGCTGACAATATTTTTATTGTATCAAAGGATAATAAGGACAAGCTTTCCTTACAAAAGGGTAAGCTTATCATAATAGACAGAGCAGAGCTTATACTGGATGAACAGATGGTAGAAATTATCAATGCGGACAGAGGGGACAACAGATACCTGATATTTTTAAGAAAACCTATGGGAATCGAGTTGTCACCGAACTATTTCGGGACGTTGTGCAAGAAGGATGGGGAACTGCAGTTGGAATATGAGTGTTATGTACGGGGGTGGGCATAATTGTTGTATATCATTACAGAGGATTCAAATTCAGCCCGTGATTTCTGGCAATGTGTAGCCCAGACATTCAGATCTGTGGATTCCTTTCTGTTAGTATCATTTCCAATCGGGAGTGATGGACAGACTGCTTCGGGGAATACAACCTTAAAGGCGCAGGTGTTAAGCATATTTCCCAAATTGCAGGCAGGAGATAAAGTATTTGTAGCGGTTGACTGTGTGGCAAACAATACCAAAGGGTTTATTGCACATGACTTTGTGAAATGGGGAACCAGGCTGTGCATGAAAAAAGGCGCTGAGTTTGTTGCTACATCCTATTGGTGCTTTGAGGATCTGTACCTTTCCTATGACGAAGTCTTAGCGATGTACTTGAAGAACCCCGTGGCAGAAAATGTGGTCATTGCTGCATTACAGTATGTACATGATAATTTGCAAAATGGAACAGATTATTTTGATACCAGTCGCGAGATTCAGAACTTTATTGATTTACATAACAGCGCAGGAAAAAACAGAGAACACTTTGCAAACGAACTGCTGATGGAGGTAACAAGGGCATTAAAAGGGAACGGTCATTTTGCGATAACGAAATCAGTGGGAGCGTTCCGGAAATCGGCGGAATGTTGGTTGAGAGATTGCAGTGACATAAAAGAAAATATGGCACAACAGCAAGTGATAAATATATGCGATAAAAAGTGTGAATACTGCTGTAAAGATAAGGGTACCGTAGATAAGCTGATAGATTTAGACACAAGATCCATTTGCAAGGACAGCGGTTACCGGCTTCAGCAGATTTGAGAAGGTGGATACAGGGAAAGCAACCTATTCCTAGCGAGTGTACCGACCCCTAATTGTTAGACCAAAAATCTAACGATTGGAGGTCGGTATTTT
>OHLH01000042.1_pt1 | contig 77840 bp, 69 predicted proteins | sample 1569061 | NCBI WGS metagenome assembly OHLH01 (sample SAMEA3879603, study PRJEB24766) | human gut metagenome | biome: human-associated habitat; feature: feces | place: USA | collected 1985/1987
AATTGTACTGTTGCAATTAATTGCAGCATAAGTATATTCGAAATATAATAAATAAAATAATTCGTCTCCCCATGTTTTTTTATACATATCTAACGATGAAGTTAGAAAAACTGTTTCAAGAATGTAGTTAATTGTTTGAAACTCTTCATTGTTTCGCATGATGTGTATTTTCTCATAGTAATCTTCTAATTCTTTAGGCAATAGCATATTCGTTAATTTCCATATCATGTGATCGATAGGATTTGAATTGTCAGAAATACAAAGATATTTTTTTCGGTAATGTAAATTATATATATCATTTATAGGAATCAAATTATTAAATTCATTATATTTTACCAGCTCATACTTTAACAAAAGTCCGATTTCTTTTTTGTTATCATCAGAAATGCTTATACCGGTTCCATAATTGTATATTTTCTGACATACTTTCCATGCATCTGGATATTTTTCGGAAATAGTAATAAACTGACGATTAATATATTCGTCGGAAATATAATTTTGTTTAAAAGCAATATAAGTTAAAATAAAATCATCAAGATTGTTTATACTATTACGCAACTCAGTAACATAGGTAACATAAATATTAAAAACAATAATATTTGGAAAGAAATATTCTATCAAACCATTAGTTATGTCAAATGCAAAAGAAAATTGAGACTCCATATTTTCGATTATATCATTAACTGTAAGTTCTAGATGATATTGTCTAAAAACTAATTGACTTTTATTTAATTTGAAATCCGTATTCTCCATAAAATAAGAATGGCACGCAAGAATGAATATTATTGGTAGTTTTTGTGCTGTTTTCAGAAGAAAAAATAAAATATGAATATTATTTTTGCTTAATAAATGCAAATTATCTAGAACTATAATTTTCGGATTAATTTGCATGCCTTCTGGATATAATACGTTTTCTAGAAACGACATATTTTGTGCGTATTCAAGCAAATCGTTTTCATTTAGCATCTTTTTATGTAAATTACACAGATTTTTTTTAAAATAGTTGCTAATTTTCAGTGTTTCTAAATACTCCACAGTAATATCTTCCATATACATATATGGAAACAGAATAAAAAATATAGCAGACACTAATTCTGAATTATTGACATTAGTATTATTATTAAAGCTAATATATCGATAATTGATATCTTTTACGGCCTTTTCTTCTGCACATCTTTGTATTAAAGTTGTTTTGCCGCATCCTGTTGTTCCATCTATTAGCCAATAAGAGGCCTGCTGCATAAAACTATATTTTTTAAAATCTTGTTCGAATTTTATCTGTGATTCTATTTTTATCTGAGTTTTTTCATTCTTTAAAATTGTGATCGGAAGTTGCGATATTACGGGTGTAGTTTTATTAACTGTAAACAGACAAAGATTATTTTCTTCTATTCCATCAATAGAATATTTTTTATAGTCAAAAAAATTATCCTCTACCATAAATTGTACAGCCAATGAATTTTCTCCCTGCTGAATATCAACAGAAAGAGCAGAGAGTCTTTTGATACCTTTTTGGGCTGCAACTATTCTGATTTTCTGATTACAATTAGAAACTATCTTAAAGTGAGCTTCATAAAGCTTGTTTGTCACGATGTTGTTCAATGGTGTAACATCTCTCATTGTATTCAAGGTAGAATATATGTTTATATCTTCTGAAACAAATAAATCTTTTGAACCTGATGAAGTGGGTAAGATATCATCGAAATAAGTTTTATATACGGTCGGATTTTTGTATAGCCAAAATTCCAATGCTTTCTTTGTACAAAAATATACCCTTTTACAAGAAGTTCCGTTATAAAGTGCTGTTCGAACATCAGATATTACTTTAGCTTTTATCTCTATATTAGTGACAAAAATAATTTTACTTACGGAACGATTAAAAATAGAACTTACAATGGTTGCATCCAATTTAAAACGGGATAAATACATTCGCTCTGTAGAATATTTTGCCTCCATCCACCAAACCTCATTTTCCAAAAGATTTGGGTGAAATCCTATAATAATAGTATATGCATCCTTATTACCATCATGCGTGGTGGATGTTTCTTTCCATTCTCCATAAGGAAATGAAAAAACATCTTTTACATATTCTCTTGCCAGGTCCTCAAAACCTTTTGAATCATTTTTTATTTTTGTCCAGTCAATGTCATACATAATTTCTTTCCCTTTTAGTAGATAATTTAGAATTATCGTGTATCTATATAATTGACAGATAACTAAAAATTATCCGTCATGCCACATCTCTCCGTCCGATAATATTCAATTATCAGTACCAAATGTGAATAGTCTTGTGCAGAAGAATTCGACACATAGAAATCCTATAATTTTCAGAAAATTATCCAATAATGAAAATTTTAAATTGCATCGTTTCCTTGATTTAAGAAGTAAATGTTTGTATAGTTCGATAAATTATATGATTTCATACGTAACATATGGGTTGAATGCCAGGTTGATTCAAAAGTATACTAAATATGGTTACATATCGAGCAATACAAGGGGGAGAGATTCCGGTGCTATATAAGTATCGAAAACCGGATGCAAAAGATCTGTATCGGGTACAAGGATATGTGGATGCTTTGCTGGAAAAGCAAGTCAGGAAAATGATTGGAAGGATGATGAAAGAAATGTTATGAGAAAAACCTAATAATTATGAAAAAAATCATATCTTTCTAGCAATATTGTTCTATCTGCGGTATACTAGATGAGAAAAAAGAACAACGCTATAGGAAGCAGATACAGGAACGTATGTGTTGATTCCGTTAATGTATTTATGTTCTTTTGCTTTATGGAAATAATTGATTTGCCACAATAAAAAATATTGATTTTTTAGATAACAGGTGGGAGGATGTGCATGGACTTAAAATTAAGAGTAGCAATTTGTGATGATGAGAAATATTTTCGAGAAGAAATTAAAAGGTTAGTCGAACAATATCTTAAAGAAAAGAAGATTATATTTTGTATTGATCTTTTTACAAGTGGTTTGGAATTTTGCAGCGATGATAATAACCTGCAACAATATGACATTATATTTCTCGACATTGGAATGAAAGAAATGAATGGGATGGAAACAGCGTATGCGATACGGGAAAAAAATCAGAATGTGGACATTGTTTTTATTACTATTATGATGGATTATGCACTTGAAGGGTATCGCGTGGATGCAGTACGCTACATATTAAAGGATGATTTGGAAAGCTTGCTGCCGGAATGTATGGATACGATTCTTCAGAAAAAACAGGAAAAGGAAATGGAATTTCCGTTTGTAGGGGGAAAGAGGAATGTTCTGTTAAAAGAGATTCTTTTTATTGAGAGTAAATCACATCAATTATGGTTTGAGAGAACCAGAGAAAATTTATATATGTATGGTCAGATTAACGACCTGGAGTTGATTTTATCGAATTATGATTTTGTAAGGACGCATCAAAGCTTTTTAGTGAATCTTGTACATATAGAGAAAATAAATAACTATTTGCTATACTTGTCAAACGGTGCTGAAATTCCCGTGACAAAACAAAGATACGCAAAAGTGAAAGAGCAGTATTTAAGTTACAAAGAAAAAATGTAGTTAAACACGAGGTATAAAATATTATGGTAGAAGAATTTTTCAAAAGTATCAGTATTGTATTTTATGAAGCACTCTGTTGTGGAATTTTCCTGAATATGTTTTTGGAACAAAGATATCCGGCGAGATGGTTGAAATCATTATCCGTTTTTTGGCTGACAGGAGTGTTTTTGTTTTGGGCATTAATTACTCAGACGGGTGGACATTATGTTTTTCGCAGTATAGGGATTATTATAAGCATTGCACTGTTTGCTGTGATATTTTATACAGGGAAATGGCTGCTCAAGATATTTCTTAGTTTTATTTTTTATGCGATTTTATTCTGTGTTGATTATTTAGGATTAATATTGGTTGATTTATTGCTGGATTCTGCTGATTTATCAAACAGTGTAATTCAAGTGATTCTAGTCCTTTTGTGTAAGACGGTTTTGTTTGTGATTGTACTGATACTGGATTATTTTTGGAAAAGAGAAAAAGAGCTGGATGTAAAGAAATCAGAATGGATTTTAATGATTAGTTTTCCAATGATGACTGTAGTAATCATGCTTGTTATGTTGCTGTCTTTTCAACAGAAGAACAATTCTTTTGGATACTTGACGGTTTCTTTTGGAATGGTAAGCATCAATCTTGTCATGTTTGTGTTATTAAAATACATATCGGCAAGAGAAAAACAATATAATCAAATGAAGATATTACAGGAGAGAAATAAAGAAAAAATGCAGGCATATTATGAATTTAGTGAGGATTATGCGCAGAAAAAACGGATGGTGCATGATTATAACAATCAGATTCATTGCATTCAGGGACTATTGAGGCAAAACAAGTACCGGGAGGCAGAGGAATATGCAGATAAATTGACAGAAATACTAATAGATGGTCGGGAAGTCATAGATGTTAATAATACAGTATTAAATGTTGTACTAAATCAAAAATATCGTCTCGCAAAAAGTAAGGATATTGCTCTGTATTTTCAGGTAAATGATTTATCCGGATTATGGATGAAGGAGCAGGATGTGGTTATTTTGTTGTCGAATTTATTGGATAATGCGATTGAGGCTTGTGAGAAATTAGATTGTAATAAGGTGATACGGCTAAAACTTGTAAAGGAAAAACAACAAATGGTACTTTCTGTCCAGAATCCAGTGGCGGTTCCCGTAGAAATTAAAAACAATGATATCCAAACGGGTAAAGGGGATAAGAAAAATCATGGGATTGGTTTGAAGAATATTCAAATGGTTTTAGATAAGTATGGTGGAATTGGGAGAATCAGATGCGATAAGGGATGGTTTTATTATACGGCAGTAATTCCCCAAACGGAAGAAATATAAATATCTGTTTACAAAAACAAGGCTGCAGAGCCTTGTTTTTTTCTTGCAAAAAAAGTAAATATGAAAAATCACAGTCAAATTTGGTTACTTTTAGTCGAATCTTGCTACTACTGTTGAATTTAAGTAGGAAATTATGGTATATGAAAGACGAGGAGAACCTGGCTATGATAGTTAAATTTGTAAAATATCTTATTGACAAAGATGTTTTGGATAAACAATACGAAGAAGATTCTATATATGGGCTGACAATTATGCTGGAAAAGATAGCAGCATATGTTGTTTTGTTTTGTATTGCCTTTATAGTAAGAAAACCTATAGAAGGAATCATCTTTACTGTTTCCTTTATGGCTGTAAGGCAGACTACAGGTGGTTTTCATGCAAAAAGTTTTTTGGGATGTCTGACAGGATCAGTATTAACATTATTAATGGCATTAGAAATAATTGCTCCGTTAATAGAAAAGTATGAAATGGTAAAAGGGATTATATTTATTCTGTCAACAGTTTGTATATGGTGTTTTGCTCCCGTGAATCATCCGAATCTGGCTTTGTCAAAATGCGAACAGCAGGAGTATAAAATGTGGAGCAGAAAGGTATTGGGGATGGAATTTGGAGTAATTGTAATTGCGTATTTGTTACATATGCGATGGCAACAGTACATGATGATTGCAATTATGTTTTGTGCTGTTTTCATATTGATAGCAAAAATAGTAAGGCAGGAGGTGAAGTGTGATGAAAAGTAAAAAAGAAAATCGTTTACTCAACTTGGCGGGAAAACTGGCAAAGGCTGAAGCTGCCAGAGCAAAGTCCGGCTGGCCGCCGGCATGTGCAGGAATTTTGCATCAGCCGAAACGTCCGGCGAAGAAGTAATGCAACATGGGAAGTGACGAAACTAAAATTTGCCCATTGAATCGTAGCATTGCCTAGCATGGAACAATGGGCAGAGAAGAAAACATATCAATTCGATTGATTTTATCTATAGATATAAAGTGTTGTTATATTTGGAGCAATCGCAGAATATATGAGGGAGGTTTTTCATGAAGAAAACAGGAACAGAAGGAATCCAAAAGGGTATTATCAGTGGTACATTAGTTGTGGTATTGGTACTCACTGCTTTCGTGGGAGCGGATTTTTCCACCCGGAAAGATGCAAAAGCAGGAACAGGTACTAATACGGGCACAGCCCAAGCAACTGTCACTGAAGAACTGACTGCAAAGCGGAGCAAATTTGTCAAACAGTTTGCCCTGTCTGACGGCAGTTTTACCGCTACCATTTATTCCATGCCCATCCATTACAAAAAGAACGGAAGATGGAAAGAAATCAACACCACTCTGGTGAAATCAGGAAAAACCAAATATAAAACAAAAGCGACGGATTTATCCATCAAAGTCTCGAAAAAAGCAAATAAAAAATCCGTTGTATCTCTGAAGCGGGGAAAAACCAGCTTATCCATCGCCTTAAAAGGCAAAAAACTCAAACAATCAAAAGCAAAGATCAGCAATCCAAAGAAGACGACATACACCGATGTTCTGAACCAGAACAAAGTAACATATAAAAAAGTTCTGAAGAATACAAATGTCTCTTATGACATTTTTCCGGAAAAAGTGCAGGAGATTGTTACGGTTTCCAAGAAACAGAAGAATAAATCCTTTTCTTTCAAATTGAATACAAAGCTGAAAGTAAAGGTGAAGGGTAAAAAGGTTTATTTCAAGACCAAAAAGGGGAAAACTAAATTTACCCGGATGAGTACCAAGATTACCGATGCAAATGGCGTATCGACAACCAATGTAAAACTTTTCTATAACAAAAAGACAAAAACATTGAAAGTGACACCAAATAAAAAGTGGTGGAACAGCAAAAAAAGAAAATTCCCGGTGGAAATCCGGACAACCTATCTTACCGATAAACACCGCAGAGATGTAAAGGTGGGGGCTGCTTATGCCGGCGCACCAAACAGTAACTTCGGCTATGACAAATCCCTGCTTTTGCAGGCGAATAAATGTGTGGCATTTACCAAGATGAGTACCCTTTCCGAACTGAAAAACCAAGATGTGCAGATTCGGGATGCAGCATTACATATCAAAAATGAAAAGACAATCAAATTAGGGGCTGGAAAGACCTTTGACATCGGTGTCCACAAAGTGACACAGAACTGGAACGTCAATAAACTGACCTATAACAACCGTCCTGCTTATGAAGCGGGTGCCTCAGCAACCGTGGGAATCCAGAAGGCAGGGAAATACCAGTGCGATGTAACGGACATTGTAAGGGCATGGTATGCGGGAGAAGCCAACTACGGTGTGGCATTAGTGGCGGACAATTCCAACCGCTCTTACCAGGCAAAAATAGACCGGAATCCATACTTTACCGTGCATTATGAGGTGGTGGGATTTGACGGTGCTGTGGAATTAAAGGGAAACGCACCGGTTACCCGGTCAGTAATAAAAGCCGGACAGGAGAATTACTATTACTTTGACACCAAGCTGGGCATTGCATATGACATTTACACCGATTCCTCCATTGACACACAGGCAACCATGTACGACACAGCTAAAAATCAGGTTGCCTATGACGACAATTCCGGACTGGATAACAACTTCCTCTTTACCGGAGCCTATAACGGACGGAAATATCTGAAAGTCAGCGTCAAAAACAAAGGAACCGGGGATTACACCCTTACCCTGAAAAAGCATTTTGCAATTCCGGAACCAACGGGAATCAAAGGACAGGATAAGTATACCATCACCTGGAATGCGGTAGAGAACGCCAAAGAATATCTCATCTGCGTTTATGACGGAGGAAAGAAAATCAACGATGCCGTTGTGACGGGAACATCCTATGATTATATCTATAACAATGAAACCGCTGGAAAGACACTGGGATTCACCGTGACGGCAAGGGAAAATGCTTCCCTGGCCGGTGAAGCATCCCGGATGGTCTATAACACAGACAGCCGGTCGGAGTGGGTATATACGACACCAATGCAGGAAACCAGAAAAAATGCTTCTGCCGCTGCGTTGGATGGGAAAATCTATGTACTCGGCGGGGAAAATGCCACAGGTTCCCTGAAAACCTTTGCGGTATATGATACGGAAAAGAAAACATGGGAAAGTCTGCCGGAGTATCCCGGTACCGAAAGCGGAATCTGCCGGGCAGCCGTGTTTGCGTACAATAACGAAATCTATGTCATCGGCGGTCAGACCGATACGGGAGTGACGGCAAAACTTCTCAAATCTGTGTATGCTTATAACACAGAGACCAGACAATGGCAGAAAAAGGCAGACCTGGCAGAGGGAAGAACCAATCTGGCATATGCATGTAGCAAAGACAAAATCTATGTATGGTCAAAGGCAGGTACCACGGATCAAGCAGAAATTTATGACATCAAAACCGATACCTGGGAGACGGCAGTTCTGCCGGACACCAGTGCGGTCATTGCTGCAGCAAGTGTGGATAACCGTGTGTTTGTGTTAAAAGAGGACGGAGAGAAGATGTTCTGGCAGGAGTATCTCCCGGAGGACAATCTCTTTGAGGACGTCGGAACCGTGTGTCCGTTTGCTGCTTCGGATATCTATGGTACTCCTGTAGTAATCAGCGGAAAAATCTATATGGCAAAAACAGAGGAGACAAAAGAAGTTCTGGTGTATGATGCTTACTCTGATGAGTGGAGCAGGATTTCGGATATGAACCTGACCAAGAAGGATTCCATGCTGGCAGCTTCCGGCAATGACATTTACAGCATTGGCGGAGAGTTGGCTGGCTTTGGTGTTCTGGATACCGTAGAGCAGTATACGGTAAAAGTGCAGACCACCACAAAGCAGATGGCAGTGAATCAGGGAGAATCCTACGAATTACAGGTGAATGCCGGGAACTTAAAAAAGGGACAGGCAAAGATCGTCACGGTAAATGTCAACCCGGAGGAAATGAAAATCCAGAACGCGTCTTCCTTTGAAACAGAGGATACGCTGAAAGAAGGGGCAGACGGCGTTACCTTATTAAAATACCAGCCGAAAAAAGGCGTAATCGTGCTGAAACTGACCGGAAGTCTGGAGCGGGGAGGATCTTATGAGACTTACCAGTCCATCCCGGTGGAAGCAAAGATAACCGGGAAAACAACAGTAGAAATTACCTTGACAGAAGAAGGAAAGTAATAATGAGGGGATTCGTTCGTTAGGAAAAACATAACGGGCGGGTCCTGTTTGTCGTGCAGGAAAGATACAGAATCCGGAATGGGGGTATATTCATTGAGGAAACCAAAAAGAAAAGAAATCGGAATTGCAGCAGCCGTAGTGCTTGTCTTATGTTTGCTTGCGGGAACCAGCATAATCATAAGGAATCATCAAAATCAAAGGAAACCGGACGAAAAGAAAGAGGAAGTCTATCAATCCCTTTCGGCGACGGACCGTGAAACTGCTGATCTGTATGCGGAACTTTATGAAACGGACCGGGAACAGGTCGCAAAGATACAGGCGGAAACAAAGGACTGGGAGCAGACCGGCAGGAAATTGGAACAGGATTTTTTCACCATCCCGGAAAATACCAAGTACCAGATGGAACAGGAAGGCTACAGTCTGGATGATCTGGAACAGGCAGAGAAGCTGTCCGTAAAAACCGGAAGAAAAGCTATCGAGTTAGCAAAGGCAAAGGGAAAACATCCGAAAACAGGAAATGGTCTGATGTGGTGAAGGATAGAGAGATTCTCAGCACGGAAGAACAGTTGGGATTGTCAAAGGAGCAGATACAGCAGTTAAAAGACAAATCCCTCAGTAAAGCGGGACGGATAGAAGTGGCAGTATTGTTGTTGAATGAGACCTATACCTTTAAGGAGGTGCTGGAGCAGTTAGATGCCGGGAAAACGGTGAAGGAATTAACCAAACAGGAAGCAAAATAAAACAAGAACCGTGTAACTTTTATAGTGCTTAGTTTTACTATTGATAGTTATGTGATAAATATAAATGATTAAGAGTACAGAAAAAGGAGTGAATATTTATGGGAAAGATCCAAAAGATGATTACAGGAGTGGCAGTCACATTTTTGTGTGGTATGGCGGGGGTTGTTAGTAGTATCACCTGTCTGGCGGCAGGAGAATCCTATAACACGGCAACCGAAGCTGCCTATGGAGATACCTTCCGGAGCGTCTATGAAAACAGGCTTGCAAGTTCTCCGTTAGAAGCGGAGGAAGTCGATGGAGTGGATACTGCTACCGGTCATCTGATGCTTTCCCGTAATGACCTGTCATTGGATGGAACAGGTGACATGGACTTTGAACTGAACCGCTACTACGACAGCAATGAAGCCAACTTAGGTCATGCCACGGTGGAATATATTGAACAGCTAGAGGTGGATATCCTCTGGGTTTACTACACAGCGTCAGACGGTTTCCAAAGGCGTATTGTCGTGAATGCGGCCATCTGGAAAAACCATAAGAATGCCTTGAAAAACCTGTTAGTGAAATACGAAAAGGGCGAAGGCTGGAAAGGGGTATCCGTTAATGGCGAAAAGCACTATGAAAATGATACCCAGCGCACCAAGATCGTCAGCAATGAGGGGCACAACGTCTATGGACTGGCAAGCGGCTGGCGGTATGATTTCCCGTGGATTGAGACTGTCACATTGACTGAGGATGAAGGCTGGGGAAAGAATCCCACTTACCTTCACTATGGCAGTGCCAGGGTCATTTACATCGAAACCGAAGCGGATGACGCCACAAAGACCTATTCCATCAAAGGACTGGAAGGCTACGATTATGATGATATCAAACTGGAGGACTGGGATAAGACCGTAGACGGCATTGCCTGCAAATACCTTCTCCGTGACAAAAACGGACTCCGTACCTATTTCAATGAAGACGGTGTCATTGTGCTACAGAAAGACGCCCATGACAACACCATTACTATAACAGCAACGAAGCTGGAATCGGTCACCCAACGGTAGAATATCTGGATAAAATTGATGTGGATACGGTGTATTTACAGTTTCAGACACAGAGCGGGGATACGCATCAGATTATTGTGTGTACTTCTCTGATTAACAACCATAAGAAGGCACTTAAGGATTTATTGGATCTATCGGCTTATTTTAATATATGGAAAAAATTAAATATGGAATGGAGGTGAAACAATGTCATATATCAAGCCAGAACTGGTTGCAAAAGCAAAGGAAATGGACTTGTTGACCTATCTGAAAAACTATGAACCAGGACAACTTGTCAAACTGTCAGGTGGCGAGTATTGTACGAAGGAGCATGACAGCTTGAAAATTTCCAACGGAAAATGGTGTTGGTGGTCAAGAGGAATCGGTGATTCCTTTTTTGGAAGCGGTAGAAATTATTTTAGGACAGGCGGCAGTCAGACCGCCTGTCCTAATGCCACAGAAAGAAAAAAGGGAAAGGGGAGAACTTATCATACCCAAAATGGTTGCAAGTCCTACGACAGCATATTGGTATCTGACCGAACAGCGTATGATTGACTGGAAAATTGTCATGGATTGCTTTAGAAAAAAGCTGATAAAGGAAACGGAGAATCATGAGGTTGCTTTTATTGGATATGACGAAAATGGAGTAATCCGATGTATCAATTTAAGGGCAACAGATGATTCCGATTTCAAAAAAACAGTATATGGTTCGGACAGGCAGTTTGCTTTTCGGCTGGTAACGGAAAAAATCTTGTTCTTCATTTATACGAGGCAGCGATTGACTTACTTTCTTACCTTACCTTATTGAAAGAACAAGGAGTAGATTACAGGGATGGCAATTATATTTCGCTGGGAGGAATTTATCAGCCCAAAAAAGAAATTGAAAAAAGTACCGTTCCGGTTGCTTTGAAACGGTATCTTGCAGAACACAAAACAACGAAAATCATGGTATATTTTGATAATGATTTTGCGGGTAGGAAAGCGGCCGAAACCCTGAAAATTATATTGCTGGAATATGAGGTGAAAAATTATCCACCACCAAAAGGAAAAGATTATAACGATTATTTAGTTATGAAACGAGTAAGTGAATTAAAGAAAAAATCAAGGGAGGTCTGTCGATGAAATATTTGGCGGATTCCAGAGCAGAAGCTGAGGAAAAAGTAGAAAACGATTGGAATAATCAGCAGTATGTTCTGGATAATAAACATTTTGTAGGGGCGGAGTTTCATGCGAGAGAGACGGAAAGAGAAACAATAAAAGTCCTGCTAATTAAGCCCAATGTCAAACCGGAAGTCGCATATATCGGGACAGAATTGAAGGATATGCAGCGGGTTGTCGGTGGGTATATACAGGAGTATTAACCATTTGACGATGAAGCAGCGGTTGTCTGTAATGATGAGGGAAAATAGACGGGCTGCCATTAAACCGGGCAATTTATTCACAAGAAGGAGAAATGATTGATATTATTGCAGGAACATTTTTTATCTGTGATGCACCGATAACAAGTGAAACTTTCCAAAGTTTATCAGATGAACAGATAAAAAAATATGATAAGATGTTCCGTGATCCGGAACGTTTTTACAGAGTGGGCGATGAAATTAAGGTACAAAAGATAAAATCTTCGAGGGGGATGGAGAGGTAAGTTTCAGGTTGTTATTATTGAAAACATGGTTTAATAGAGCAAGGTTTCAAGCGGGCAGGAGAGATGAGGAGCAGTATGTACTATACCCGCTTGTTAGGGGAAACCCCTAATACCCACTGAAAGAGCTAGACAAGAAGAAGTAAGTGATATATTCTTAAGAAAGATAGAGACTAATTTGTAGTATTGTATTGGTAATCTTAGTGGATAGGAGTGTTTGACATGGTATCGTTTTTTGGAATTATTGCATTTGTGGCTGCAAGTTATGGTTTGTATGCTCAAATTCATAAAAAGGAAATAGCACAAGCAGTTGCTGCGTATATTGTAACGGTTTTAACTATAATTATTGCTGTGGTTTCTTTTCAAAATTCTCCGAATACAACTCTCGTTGAACAAGAAGATATAGCCAAAGAAAGTGCCAAACCAACCTCAACTAGTACAATTCAACCTGTTGACAGTGAAGATGATGGAGAATCAGAGAAAAAACTTAATACCAAAGAAACTAACGAAACAGAAACTATGAGTTTTACTGGTAATAAAATTAGTGGCATTATGGACGGAGAAGATAGTAGAGAAGAACAGTATATGGCTACACAGACAGGAATATACAGGTTTGATTTTGATATAGATGATGTAAATAAAGGGTATTGCTTTTATATATTAGATTCAAAGCAAGAAGAAGTACAAAGGGGATATAGTTCTGATTCAGGTATTAATGCTTATATGGAAAGTGGTATGGAATATACATTAGTAGTAGAACATAGCGAACAAGAGGAAGAAGTTGAATATTGTATATCAATTCATTCGCCAGATGGAATTGAAAATATTGAGGGTAAATCAATTAAAGGTGAAATTAGTTATATTGGTCAGGAAAAAGAATATATATATTCAGCACAAAGATCAGGAATATATAGGTTTGATTTTGATATAGATGATGTAAATAATGATTATGTTTTTCAAGTTTACGATTCGAAAAATAATGAATTGTTATATAAAAATTTCTCTGATAAGGGTGGAACAATAGAATTAACCAAAGGGGATATTTACAAAGTTAAGGTAGTGCAAAATGAGGGGATGCCAAAGTATACAATAAAAATAGGAGTACCTAATAAAATTAAAGATGTACAAGAAGATAAAATAACAGGAGAAATAAAGTATAATGACCAAACAGATACATTTAATTATACCACACCGAGAACGGGTGTATATAGATTTGATTTTGAAATAGATGATGTAAATAATGAATATGATTTCAAAATTTTTGATGAGAAAAGAGAAGAAATTGTTAATACCTATTCTTCTAACGAAGGTAAAACTGTGGAATTGCAAAAAGGAAAGAAATATGAAATTCAGATAGGTCAGAATACAGGATTTGCTAAATATGCCATACAAATACATATTCCTAATAAAGTTTACACTATAAATAACAATGTTATCAGTGGAAGTATAAGTTATATTGATCAACAAAATGTATACTATTATACACCAAAAAGGACTGGTACTTACGGTTTTAGTTTTGGTATTAACAATGCCGAAAATAGTTATAGAATATCTTTGTTTGATTCTAAGAATGAAGTTATTTTCGATACATATAGTTCTAATGAGTGCAAAGAGGTGGAATTAAAAAAGAATCAAAAGTATAGATTGCATGTAAACTATTCACGGGGATTTGAAAAATATAAAATTTCAATAAAGCAAATTTAGCTTACATAGCCATTACGCTAACACCGTAGTGGCTTATTTTTTTTGTGAGGAGGTGAACACATTGCGAAAACGATCTATCCGTGTCGGTGTCCGGTTCAATCAGTCAGAGCACGAGAGGTTTCAAAAACTGGTGGAGGATTCTGGACTATCGCAGGAGGAATATTTACGCCAGTTAGTGCGTGGTGTTGTACCGAGGGATGCCCCGCCACCGGACTACTACAAAATGATGCGGCAGCTATACCACATTGGAAATTTGCTGAATCAGATTGCGAAAAAAGCTCATGTGTTAAATGTCATGGATGTCAAACGCTATGACGAAGCTGTGGCAGAGTTTGAGCAGGCAGTGAAAATAATTACTGAAGCAGTCATTTTGCCAAAGGAAAAGTGAGGTGTCCGATGGCAACAACAAAGATATGGGATGTGAAAGGGTGGCTGGGGAAAGTGGTTATCTATATTGAAAACCCTGCGAAAACAGAGAATCCAGCTTTTTATCAGAAAGCTGATATGACAGAAACACAGGCACAGGGACTGACGGATGTCATTGAGTATGCGGTCGATTCTAATAAAACCGAAATGCAATATTATGTGTCAGCGCTTAACTGTTCCACACTGACTGCAAGAAATGAAATGATGGCGGTCAAAAAACGTTATGGGAAAGAGGACGGGATCGTTGTTTTTCATGGATACCAGTCTTTTGCAGAAGGAGAAGTGACACCGGATATGGCCCATGAAATCGGTGTGCGGTTGGCGGAGGAACTTTGGGGCGAACGGTTTCAGGTGTTGATTGCTACGCATCTTGATAAGGCAAACCATATTCACAACCATTTTGTCTTAAACTCGTTTTCCTTTCTGGATGGCAGGCGATATAAGGGTTTTACGCACAGAGCTGCAGTCGTGCAGTAGTTGGCAACACTCTGATGAGATATTGAAATGTTGTGGATGTCCTTAAGTGCCTGAGAAGTTTTGCGGAGAGACAGTCCAAGATTGACACGATATGTCAGACAGAGCGACATGACATGTGAGTCAAATTTAGTAAACCGTAATGATGATGCATTTTGGAGAAGGAAAGACAGATCCATCTTAAAGAAATCTATCGTAAATTCACGGTAGATGTAATGGAGTTTATATCTGATTTTTCCATGTTCCTCATCAAGATGATTTTTCTCTATTTTTTTGAGATTATAGAGATAGTAAGAGCATTTAGGGTTTACACATTTATGGATGATGAAATGCTTTCTGCTTTTGATGGGAACAAGACTGTGACAGTAATGAGGGCAGTTTAACCGATGATTTTTTGAAAAACGGTTATCTTTAGTGGGCGAAAAACGGGACTGACAGACTTTGCATAAGACTTGAGATTTCTTTTTCCCGTCATTCCACATCAGATAATCTACAGGAGCATCGCAAGCCGGGCAGCGGCAGGAGGAAGGGATATCGCAGGCAACCCGTCGGAATACCGGGCGAAGCGTTTTGTGGTAGCGTTTCTGATAGTATGGGATAAGATCTTTCCAGTTCCATTCCTGTTGAAAAGAAATGATGCGTGGAAGCTGGTCGATCTTATATCTCTGGTATTTTGGGGAATGTGAGGCGTCAAAGGACCACTGTTTGAGAGGTATGTATTGCAGATAAAGTTTAATAATTGACCAATAATTTTACGTTGGTAATTGATGTATTGAAGTAAATAAAGTATAATGTCCATGAGCAATGAAATCCTTTCGTGTTTTGTTTTTGTGGAGATTACATTATACATCAAAAAGGGGGACATTGTTCTTTTTATTGCAAAACCCCATAAAATCAAGGTTTAGAACAATAAAACTAGGTAGTGGCTTGACAATACCCAATAGAGAGAGAGGATACAAAAATGGTAACAGTAGAAACGTATATTAAACATAGGAATTGTTTTATTAAAATTGAACCTGATACTGACATAGAATTTATTACTGATGTTTGTTATTTAGAAGGAGCAATTGTAATAAAATATTATACTCAAGAGATTATGGGATTAAAACAATATGATTTGATTAATCATTTGTGGTCATACTTCATAGATGCAATAGATGAATTAATAGAAGGAAAAAGGGAAACGAGTTTTTGGTTTCCTGACCAACCTTTAAATGTGATATTGAGAAACGAAAAAAATAATCGGAATGGACTTTTGATAATTATAGGTAAAAAGACATATATGGTAGAAAAAAAAGAATTTTTTTTAGAAATATTATCTGCTGCAGATGTTTTTTGGGAATTATTAGCACAATGTGATGTAAGTGTTTTAGAGAGAAAAAATAAAATACAAGAAATAAGAAAAAAATTATGAAGTTAGACATAAAGTTTTCTAGTTTGCGAGTGATATGTATCAGACGAAGGAAAGATATTTGGAACGATGGAAGAAAGGAAACGGAGATTGGAGTTTTTATGAGGAGTGGCTAAATTAAATCTCAAATAGAAAAGGAAACGAAAACAGAGGCGAAGGCTTCATAACATTTAAGGAAAGGAAATTTTGGTAGGGTGACAACCACACGAAAAAATTCCGAATAATAAAAGTATGGTAGTATATCCATGCCGATGTGGAAAAGGATGAATGAGAAAATTATGGAGAAAGTGCTTGATTTTTTGGAGGACAAAAAGCATACTGTGGTTAGGATGTGACGGAGATATATAAAAATGGCAAGGCCAAGAAGACCGAAAGTGGATGTATGCCTGATGGAATATGAGTACGACAGAAAAAAATATGCCAAGCGTCACAATCAAACACTTGCACAAACATTGCGATTAGAAGTCGAGAAGATGATTGCATTGTTGCAAACCCCTATAGATTCTTTTTGTTTATTATAATTAAAGGATTCAAAAGGAAGAGTTTTCTATAAGGAGAGATATCGCAGTGAAGACGCCTTGTATAGATTTACATATTCCGATGCTTATGGCAAAAGGACCTCAGTCTATTCAAGGGATTAAAAATGAGTGTTCCAGATCGGATGTAGGATTTAATCTGCGGTAAAACTGCCGTAGGTGGGAACTATAATTCGACGCGTGACACAGTAAGTGCTCCAAAACATAGCGTTACTGACAAATAACACTCATTTTGCTATGATATCAGTAACCAATGAGTGAGCGTTATACAGAGACAGCTTCAGCAGAAACAGCAAGAAGTGATGTGGCAGCAACATCATTACCATTTACAGCAGGGGAAAACGGAAGTTATACGAGATTTATTCAGTGTTATTTAGAAGATAAAGAAAGACTCGATCAATATTTATTTCCGTTAGTTAATATTGGAGCCCGAAATAATGTTAATATTGCAGATAAAGAATTCCTTGAGGGAAGGATTAAAATACCAAAAACTGTAGAGGAACAAACTAAAATTGTTGATATGTTTGAGGATATTAACCACCTCATCACTCTTCATCAGCGAGAATCAATATTTGCTTTTATACTAAAGAACATAACACATCTGTGAGTGACATAAGTGGGAATTATATAAATGTGACTAATCCTATAAAAGTATACTTTTATAGGAGATGTTTCACATGTAAAGTACGAATGAGTATGTTACTGATTTTGATCATCTTCATTTACGCATTGAAGAAATTTTACAAGACCGTGGAATAAGCAAGACGAAGGTCTGCAAAGAGCTGGACATTCCACATACAAATTTCAACAGATATTGTCAGAACAAACAGACACGATGGGACTTGAAGTTTTTATGTAAATTGTGTTTGTACTTGAAGGTAGACTTAGGAGAATTGACAGAGTACATACCGCCAAACCTGGAAAGTAAATGAATATGAATCATTAGTAAAGAATTAAGAGGAACATGTCAGGAACATGATTCCTCTTTTCTTTTTGCACAAAAGAAAAGAGGCGGCTGTGTTCTGGTGGAGAGAAGGGAGAAGAACACAGATGGGGCGAACGACCAGCAAAAAGATGATTCCGTTATTGTTGCTTAGGATACTATGGATCCATGCGGATAAGGATCATATGATCTCGATGGAATATATATGTGACAGATTGGAGGATGAATTTGAATCGGAAAGAAGGATGGGGAGACCGGCATTGCGGAAACTGGTATCCTCTAACATTCGTCAGCTCAATCTTTTTTTCCATGAAACGCAGTGGTGCTTGAATGAGGGAGAGGAACTTCAGATCTGTGAGAAAGCGATTGCCAACCCGGAGCAGCCCGGCGGCTACATCAAGGTATATTGTCTGAACGACAGATTGTTTTCAGATACGGAGATACGCATGCTGCATGACAGCATATTATTTTCACCCGGCGTGGACGATGGATGTGCCAGTCGGATTCTGGACAAATTAAAACGATGTGCAAGCAAATATTTTGGAAGCTGGTTTGAATATGTGAAATACCGGGAAACATTCAAGCGATGCCAGTGTGAGCGGCTTTTTCAATATCTAATGGAGATCGGAAAAGCAATCAAGAAAATCAGAAAAATAACATTCCGGTATCGGAAAAACGGGAAACTATCGGACAGAGTATATACAGTAACACCATATTTCCTGGTCATTAGCGGCGGCTGGTATTATCTCATTTGCAATACGGATGGGAAGGACAATCTGTCGCATTACCGCATTGACCGGATGCTGCAGGTGGTGATGCACCCGATGGAGCAGGGAAAGTGTATGAGTCAATTGGAGGGTATCGATTCTTCCTTTGAAATCTTACGATATATGGAGGAACATCCGAGAATGTCCTATGAAAAGCCGGTGAGTGCCACGCTTATGGTGGAGGAATATCTTGTTGAAGCAGTGGAAACGGAATTTCGGACCACTTCTAAGATAAAGACGCAAGAGCATCTTTTTCGGATACGGATCATATCCACCAAGACGGCAATCTGTAATTGGATCATAAACCTGAGTGAACATATCAAGATCGAAACGACATCAGATCCGAGCATCATCGATCAGTTGTGTCAAAAGGCACAGTGTATTATAGAAAATTATCAGAAAATAAATAAAATCACATAATTCTCCGAAAATTCCAAAATAATGGGAATTTCACATTGTACAATCTCCTCGATGTAAATGTCTAAATCGTATGATAAATCATATGATTTCATGCGAAACATATAGGTTGAAAGATAAGTCGGCTCAAAAGTATACTAATTGTGGTTACAAATTGAGTATTGCAAGGGGGAGAGACAGATTAGCGGTACAGTAAGAAAAAGATTGATGGATTATCTGCGGGAAAATAATATGACGGCATACCGTTTTGCAAAGAAAAGCGGAATCCCACAAAGTACGATATGGAGTATCTTGAAAAAGGAAGACTATGAGGTGCGGGAGAAAAACATTCGGAAAATATGTAAAGCAATGGGAATATCAGCAAGTGAGATCATGGAATCCGAAGAGGAAGCAAAACGAAACCTCAGAGCAGGTGAGATCCCGGTGATGCATAAGTATCGAAAGCTGGATAAAAGCGATCAGTTTCGTGTACAAGGGTATATGGATGCATTACTGGAAAAGCAGGACGGGGAGAAGAGTACATCATGAAATCACCCAAATGACGAAAAAAATTGTTAGCGTAATTAAGTTTTCGGAAAATTAAATATTGAAAAGGGCAGTTCCTTTGTATAAAGTTTTAAGTGACGAAACAAAAAACGCAAAGGAGAACTGCCCCATGTATAACAGTATAATCGAATTTATCGAAAAAGACACTACTAAAATTGAAAAATTTATCAAAGAATCATTATTATCCGGAAATATGATGCGTTTTGAGGAGGAACTGCTTGATACAGTATTAGAGTTTGGTCGCAGTCTGTATCAGGAGATCCTCGAAAGTATTGAGCAGACAATCCGGAACAGTGAATTCCGTAAACAGAGCTATCATGTAGAGCATAAAGAAGACCGTCGCACTCTGCTGACAAGGTTTGGAAACATAGAGGTCAAAAGAGCTTATTATGCTCCAAAGCATGGTGGAAAAAGAATTTATCTGTTGGACAAATATGTGGGAATGGATTCCAATGACAAAGTCAGCCAGGCAGCGCTGGCGCAGGCACTAAGAGAAGCAGTAGAGACCAGTTACCGCAAAGGAGGGGAAGAAGCCTGCCTGACCGGCGATGTGGTCACAAAACAGACAGTCAAGAAACTGATCCATGGTCTCGAAGTGGAAATGCCGGAAGACATCCCTGAGAAAAAGAAACGGATAAAAAAACTTCATATCCAGGCAGATGAGGATCATGTTGCATTACAGTTTTACGAGAAAAAGGGCGATCTGCAGATCTCTGAAAACGGCAGAAAAAGTAACACGGTGATGCCAAAGCTGATCCTTCTCTACGAAGATATCGAGGAGGAAGGAAAGCCGGGAAGCAAAAGATACCGCCTGACAGGAAAGCACTACTTCGGAGGTGTTTATGAAGGAGCCGAAGCAAATGAGGATCTGTGGCTGGAGGTACAGCAGTATATTTATGACAACTATGATACGGAGTATCTGGAGAATGTATATATCGCAGGAGATGGTGCACCGTGGATCGTATCAGGCTGTCAGGTTTTGGAAAAAAGTAAATTTGTGCTTGATAAATTTCATCTCTGGAAATACATCAGTGCAGCGACCAGTCACCTGCTGGACAGTACAGAAGATGCCCGGGAGCTGATCTATGCAGCGATCCGAGAGAAAGATCAGGAAGAAGTGCAGAGACTTCTCAGAAAATGTGGAGCCAGTGCTTTAACACCGGGAAAGCAGAAAGAGATCGAAGCCTGCCGGAAATATATCCAAAACAACTGGCTTGGGATCATTGTGCGGTATAATGATGCCGGGGCAGACTGGGGATGCAGTGCGGAGGGGCAGATAAGCCATGTGCTGTCAGCAAGGGAATCAAGCCGTCCAATGGGCTGGTCAAAGACAGGTGTCCATAAAATGACACAGTTAAGAGTATATACACGAAATGGTGGAAATGTAATTGATCTGTTGGAGTATCAGCACAAAAAGGAGCAGATGCAAAAAAGGATCAAGAAACAGGATGAACTGGTAAGAGAAGTCAAAAGGAATCACAGGATCAGTGGCGAAGAAACCTTACGAAAAGAGATACCGGGACTGGAAAGAGCCAGCATGACATGGATGAGAGATATGATCTATGGATATGGAGCATAAAAATGCTGTGAAAAGGCTTAGTCCTCTTAATGGTAAAAAAGGCTGTAAGCGGCACCTGTCAAGGACAGATAAGAGGACTAAGCCATAGTCTGCCGGTTGGCAGAAAGTGATGGAAACAAAAATGGAAATATGGTATGATGCAGGTAGTTGAAGTTCTTAAAACTATCTAGGAGCTGGTCTGCTCATATTTTTCCGAAGAACAGTTTACACTATCAAAAAAATTAAAAATGGTTGATTTTTTCTGGGAAATAGCATAGAATAACAGTAACAGGACTTCCCGCACCTCTCACATATGTGATGTGTCCCATGGGGAGACATTTTTTTTAGGAGACAAGGATTGGATAATTCAAGCAAAGTGGAAATGGATTACAAACAGGATAGTCATTACGAAGAAACAGTAATGATGAAATCACCTAAAACCTATGAAGAACAGGTTAAAATCATAAAGAAAAAGGGATTTATCGTGGATGATGATGAAGCGTGCGAATCTTTTTTAAAACAGGCAAATTCCAATCTGGGTGATTATAGAGTTCTTCTCTATGGGGATGCTTTCATATCTATATGCTGATTTGAAGTCGGTGGATCAGAAAAAAATTGCAAGAGAGCTATATCATACATCAAGTGTGTGTCTAAAAAGCTGGTTGCGCTGCTTAACGGATTTACGCAATCGCTGTGCTCATTATTCAAGAATATATTACTGGTCGTTTCCGGCATTGCCTAGGATGCCGAAAAATGTGTCGTTTAATACTAACCGGAAATTGTTTTCACAGATATTGACGCTTAAATTTTTATATCCCGATAAAAATGAGTGGGAAAGCAGAATTATGACAGAGTTAAGAGCATTGATGGAGGAGTATGGTGATGATATTTCGTTGTCACATATTGGATTTCCGGGAAACTGGGATGAAATGATATAAATATCGTTTATGGAAAAGTATACGGGGGTTTGAAATAAATAATTACCGCAATAGGGAGCCGCAGCGCGGCTCTTTTTGTATTGGCAATGATACGATAAATCATACGATTTTGTGCGAAACATATCATCTAGTAAAATGGTAGATTCCTGTTTATACTTGTATTGTGTCCACAGGAAATAATCCTTTCAGACACGGACAACTGAATACGATGATTTCACTGGACGTAAAGAACAGTTACGCATTGCGCCGTGCCGCAGATGCGCCAGGAACGGTAGGGCAGACACAAAGGAGATAGCTTATCAGGTATTCTTTTGATTGATCTGTCTGATGTGAGATGCCGGGAGCGATAACATCCATGCAAAAGAGGAATTGTGGTGATTCCGTGGTTGCGACTGTTCTATGATAATGATACTCCCTTTATGGTCTATAAGAGATGGTGCGAGTCCAGAGTGTGCTGCTAACTACAGTGACCGGTGATTTCAACTGGAGATAATTAAAATTTCTGTTTGCGAGAACATATAATATTTGAATTGTAAGTTGTTGCAAGCGGAAATTGAGAAGGAGGTATTTGAAGTGCAGATAAAAAATGTCAATAAGCAATTGACAGAATATACAACAGATCAGATAAATCATACCATAGCGTTATATATAATGAAGAAATGCTGTGAAGATGGGAAGATCTCTCGAACGGCTTATGAAAAAATGACAAGAAAATATGAGAATAAAATACTTGAAAAAAATAACAGATGATGTTACTATATGTGATATAAAAAAGAGTAAAAAATAGAAGGAGATATTTGCTTTGGAGAAAAAAAGGACGGTAGCTATATATGCGCGTGTTTCTACAGAGCATGAAGCACAGATTTCTGCTTTGGAAAATCAAATTCAATATTATGATGACATATTGGAAAGACATCCAGAGTGGGAATTGTACGATAAATATATAGACGAGGGAGTTACCGGAACATCTGTAAAGAAGAGACGTAGCTTTATTCGGATGATGGAAGATGCTGCGGCAGGCAGATTTGATCTGATAATAACCAGAGAAGTGTCTAGATTTGCTAGAAATACTGTAGATACATTGCAACAAACAAGAATACTGAAACGACAAGGGGTTGAAGTGTATTTTACGGAGGACAATATCTGGACAATTAAAGATGAGGATGGAGAGTTTCGTCTAACGATTATGGCTACAATGGCTCAAAATGAAAGTAAAAAGATTTCCCAACGAGTAAAAGCAGGGCAAAAGGTATCTTTTGAAAACGGTGTCCTGTATGGAAATGGAAATATATTGGGTTATGATCGTATTGGGAAGGAACTGGTCATAAATAAAGAACAAGCGGCAACTGTTAGAAGAATCTTTGATTTATATGTTGAGGGAAATGGAGCCACAAAGATTTGCTATCAGTTAGAAGCGGAGAATCATTTGACAGCGACTGGTTTAAAACGCTGGCATCCAAGTAACATTACAAGGATTTTAAAAAATCCATTTTACTGTGGAGTTATTGTATATAGAAAACAGTATGTTCCGGATTTTCTGGAACAAAAGAAAATAAACAATTTCGGAGATGTGGATCAGATAGTGGTCGAAGGAACACATACGCCGATCATATCTAAGGAACAATTTGAACAAGCACAAAAAATTATAGATGCAAATTCAGTGCATCTGAAAACGGGAGAAAGCGGAGAACGAAGAAGAGGAGTAAAACGATCCCCTGATGTTTGGTGCCGTAAGTTAAAATGCCAATGTGGAAATACATTTAATCGAGTTGTATGGCACACAGGCAAAGATAAGCCAAAGCAATGGGCGTACCAGTGCTATGGACAGGTTAAAGGCGGCAGTATCAAAACACGCATCAAGAAAGGACTTAGCATAGAAGGATGCTGCGATATTAAAATTGTGCCTCGCTGGAAACTGGAGGCTATGGCAGATGTTATCTTCAAAAAGTTTTGGGGTGATAAGAAAGCAATTATAAAAATTTGTAATGACATGATTGATACTTGTTGTGAGGAACAAGTTGAAAATACACGACTTGCTGATTATCAGGCATTACAAAGAAAAATGGAAAAGTGGAATAACCGTTATGACAATCTCCTTAATATGCGAATGAATGGAGAGATTGAAAAGGAAAGGTATGACGAGAAAAGAGAACAATTGCTTAAAGAGCAACAGAAATTGCAGGAGGAATTTGCCCAATATGATGAACAGGAAGACCTAGAAGAAGATCTGTACGAAAAGAAAATACAGTTATTAAAGGCTGGAATAGAACGGGATTTTAAGTTCGATACAGCACATCTTCCGGATGAAATTATAGATGATTTTGTGGATGAGATAGAGGTACATCAAGATTATTTTGTCTGGAGATTGAATATATCTCCTGATGATGCTATAATGAAAGTGTCAGGGAGAGTTAACAATTATACAGTTTCTCAAACTGATAGAAGTAGCTTGGGAATATACAGTAATGGCAATAAAGCGATGTTGGCAAACATTTACTCTGAAGACGAACAGCAGCACAGGCAGCAATCGCTCAGAAATAGTGAAAGCAAGCTAGGCGCGTAGTGCCTAATAAATAAAACAAAGCCCTTGTTGATAAGCATTGCTTGTCTGCGGGGGCTTTGCTTTTGTTTTCTTGACCATCTCAAATGGAAAGAGCTATTGAATTAGTTGATGAAGCGCCAAAATGCAACCATACCCTTTATATAAAGCAAAAAGAGTTGCATGGATTTTGAGAAGACGCAACTGAAAACAACCAAAAAGAACAAAATTAATAGAAAGGGTTGCAATTGTTGTGTGATTTATGTGAAAAAAGGTGGATAATGAGATAAAAATGCAACTATCTAGGCAAAATCGACCAAAAAGAGTTGTTCTGAACGAGTTAAACTAAAAATCTACCAAAAGTTAGTGCACAATTATCAGTGACAAAAATAAAGGGGGAAGAGGATATTGGTTTGCGCCAAATGTTCGCAGCTAGTTCTTTTGTATTCCAGTAATTCCGTAGAAAAACTTTGCGGCGAGTGGGTTTTGAGTGCGTCGGTATGTGGCACTGGTAGTTTCAGTGCCCATACCGTTACGCACTCAACGAGCGAGAGCGCCCACAAGCCGCAAAGCCTTTCTACGGAATTACGGAAAACAAAAAAGTGCCAACGAACACTTCGCACATCCCTGCCAAAACCCCTAATTGAAATTCTTCCCCGAAAATGTTAGAATGTCGTTAGGTTTTAACCCAAGTAAAAAAGGATTATATTAGGAGCAGAGAAATGAATATTGCAAAACAAATAGCAGAAGAACTGAAAATTAAAGTATGGCAGGTTGAAGCAGTGATGGAATTGATTGACGAAGGCTGTACAATTCCGTTTATTGCCCGATACCGGAAAGAAAAACATGGTTCGTTAAATGATGAGCAGCTGCGTAATCTGGATGAGAGATTAACGTACTTGCGTAATTTGGAAGAAAGAAAAGAGACCGTACTTGCCAGCATTGAGGAGCAGGGGAAATTAACCGAAGAACTCAAGCAGCAGATTCTGGCGGCACAGACCCAGGTGCTTTTGGAAGATTTGTACCGTCCGTATCGTCCGAAACGACGCACACGTGCTACGATTGCAAAAGAAAAAGGGTTGGAAGGACTGGCAAATCAGATTCTTTTGCAGATGTTAGACCATTCCGTGGAAGAAGAAGCAAAGCAGTATCTGGATGAGGAAAAAGAGGTTGCTACAGTGGAGCAGGCAATTTCCGGAGCACTGGATATTTTGGCGGAAGCAATTGCGGACGAAGCCGATTACAGAACTGCGATTCGTAAGACAACGATGCAGAAAGGCTCATTGGTTTCTACGGCAAAAAATGCAGAAGAGAAAACGGTTTACGAAAATTATTATGATTTTTCTACGGTGCTTTCCAAGGTGTCCGGATATCAGACCCTCGCAATTAACCGCGGTGAGAAAGAAAAAATTCTGACCGTAAAAATTGAGGCGCCTGAGGATGATATTCTGCGGTATTTGCGAAAAAAAGTAATTGTGAAGGAAAATGAATATACAACGCCGTATCTGGAAGAGATGATTGCGGACAGTTATAAGCGTTTGATTGCGCCGGCAATCGAAAGAGAAATCCGGAATGAGTTAACGGAGACGGCAGAAGATGGGGCAATTCGCGTGTTTGGTAAAAACTTGGAGCAGCTTTTGATGCAGCCGCCAATTGCCGGTAAAGTGGTACTTGGCTGGGATCCGGCATTTCGTACCGGCTGTAAGTTGGCGGTCGTGGATGAGACGGGAAAGGTGCTTGATACCATAGTGGTATTTCCAACGGAGCCGCAGAATAAAGTGGCAGAGACCAAACGTATTGTAAAGGCCATGATTGAAAAGTATAACATCAGCCTGATTTCGGTTGGAAATGGAACGGCGTCCAGAGAATCTGAACTTGTTATTGTAGATATGTTAAAGGAATTGAATCGTCCGGTTCAATACATTATTACCAATGAGGCAGGAGCGTCCGTTTATTCGGCGAGCAAGCTGGCAACAGAGGAATTTCCGAATTTTGACGTGGGGCAGAGAAGTGCTGTTTCGATTGCAAGACGACTGCAGGACCCGCTGGCAGAACTTGTAAAAATTGACCCGAAGAGTATCGGAGTTGGGCAGTATCAGCACGATATGAACCAGAAAAAATTGAGTGAGGCACTGGGAAATGTTGTAGAAGACTGCGTAAATAATGTTGGTGTTGATTTGAATACGGCATCGGCGTCATTGCTTGAATATGTATCCGGTGTATCCAAAGCAATTGCTAAAAACATTGTAACTTACCGTGAGGAAAATGGCCGGTTTAAGAGCCGCAGAGAACTTTTAAAAGTAGCTAAATTGGGACCGAAAGCTTATGAACAATGTGCTGGATTTTTGCGCATTACCGGTGGCAAAAATCCGCTGGATGCAACGAGTGTGCACCCGGAATCTTATGAGGCAGCAACAAAGTTACTGGAAATGCTTGGATACCAGTTAGAGGATATAGCCGGCGGGCTTACCGGTTTGTCATTGATGGCAAAAGATACAAAAAAACTGGCAGAGCAGGTTGGCATTGGCGAGATTACGTTGAAAGATATTATCCGCGAATTGGAGAAGCCCGGACGCGACCCGCGTGATGAGATGCCAAAACCGATTTTGCGCAGTGACGTATTAGAAATGAAAGATTTAAAAGAGGGCATGATTTTGAAAGGAACCGTGCGTAATGTTATTGACTTTGGAGCCTTTGTAGACATTGGTGTGCATCAGGACGGACTTGTTCACATTTCTAAACTGACGGATAAAAAATTTGTCAAACATCCACTGGATGTTGTTTCTGTTGGAGATGTAGTAGATGTTAAAGTATTACAGGTGGATATGCAGAAGAAGCGGATTCAGCTGTCAATGATATTGTAAAGGAGAAGGATGAGATGAAACGACTGTTAGTGATGCTGTGTGTAGGGGCTATGCTTGTGACTGGGTGTGGCAGCGGCGGTTCCAAAACGAGTGAGCCGACGGAAAAACCATCACAGGGAAATAAGTATGTTGAACAGGATTTTTACAGTGTACCGGATGAGTTATTGGATGAAGATGAAATTCAAGTCACTGATTTACAGACAAATGCAGAGGGAGAGCCGGCGCTTTATCAGTATGCGGTAGGATCGGATGACGAGGACGATACGGGCTGCTCGATTTATGAGTATACGTTAAATTCGGCGGGCGACTGGCAGACGAAACAATATGGTCGTAAGGCGCTTACGAAACTTGTGAAAAAAACAATGGAGGGCTCTGTGGATTCTGTGGACCTTCCCTATATTTCACGGGGAGATGATGGAAATCTCTATGCCCTTATGCAGGTTAAATTGTATGATGAAAATGCAAATCCATTTGAAAAACAAAGTGGTGCCAGTGAATATTATCTTCTTACCATTGATGAAAATTCAAATGCGGTGCAAAAGACAAAATTGCAGACTAAGGTAGAAGAAAATGGCAGTGAAACAGATTATGCAAAGGAATACGATGTAACAGAATTTCATGTAACAGAAGACGGAACACCGATGCTTGTGTTTAATTCGTCAAGTGCCATGTGGTTTGACTCTGTGAGCGGAACGAGAACAAATCTCTGTGAATCTGTTTCGGATGGCGCATTTTCGAAAAGAGTAGGATATGGAGAAAATGAGATTGTCTATTATTCCATGTCAAAGAAAAAATTTGGCGTATTGGATTCACAGACTTTATCGCGTACTTCCGAATTTGGAGACGATATCTCGGAAGATAATAAAAAATATGAGTGGTATTTTGACAGCGATACAACGAACTGGCAGATGTATGCTTTTAATTTGTCAGGACTTTATCGGTTTAGTGATTTTGGACAAAAAACATCTGCCACCCGTCTCAGCGCAGATGGCAATTTTGACAGTTTGGCAGATGATGTAATTTATGATGTTTTGGTTGGTGCTAATCAGGAATTGTATTTGTTAGTGCGCAGAACAAACAAAAGTCAAATCGAAAGTGAAACAACTTACGATTCAGGTGTTATCAAGTATGTTCCTGCGAATAAGTGATGTTACACTTCAAATACTAAAATTCCGTTTTTGTTGTAGACGCAGTCGTAGTTTTCGGCAAATGCATTAATATCAGGGATGGAATAGCTTCCATTTTCCCAAGGACCAATTACGATATATGTAACGTTGTATTTTTCAAGCAGACTGTCGCGGGCTTCCGGATTTTCGTACATCGTTTTTACATCGGCTTCCTGTGCGGCATAGTCAAGACCGTGGAAGTATAAAAAGCTTCCGGAGCCACATACAATGTTTCGTCCGGTCAGTGAGGCGATTGCATTGTTGTGATTGTTTGCGGTTAAAAAGATATCCGATGGTTCCGTATTTTTTTCTACCCATTTGCAGAGGGAAACATAGTCGGCACTGTAAAGCTCATAGTCGGCAACGGCTTCCCTTCCCATTGTTAAGGCAGCGGCAAGTGTGCCTAGGATGGCAACGATGGTTACCAGAACCGGACGCAGGATGTGAATTCTCTTTTTGGTAAATTCACAGAAATTCACGGCAGTGTCCCATACAAAATCAGCACTTGCCACACAGAAGAAGAAATAGGATACTAACATTAATTTATTGTTGTCATAAGGGTTTGGCTGGAACAAAACAAACTCTGAAATCAACCAAAGGAACAGAGCCGGCATCATAATTCGGCGCTGTTTTTTTGTGCCAAAAATGAGTGAAAGAACCGGGAGAATAAACATAACTCCGAGATTCTTTAGGTAGAAGACGATGTAATTATCCATTGTTTCTACATTTGAGTTGTTCCAGTTGAAAAATCCGCGGACGAAATTATCGCCGGAAGCTTGTTTGAAAGTAAAGGTAAATAAAATCGGAAGAGCAATTACCAATACGATTCCCAGAAACATGCCCCAGTGGATTGCGGTTTGCTTTTCCCATGAAGTAATCAAAGAGGCAAGTATACCAAGAACTAAAATTGCTGCAATCAAGACGCCGATGACAAGCAGAGTGTTTGCCTCGATCGGCGTATCGGATTTCTGACGCAGACTGATATAAGTAAGTGCAAATAAGGATGCGGCAGTTAAAAGAAAACGTCCCCAGACCGGGATGGTGAATTCTTTTGTTTCCTTTGCATTTTTGCGCATGGTAAGAATGACAAAGCCGGCACACATAACGCCAAGGGCAAGGAACGAGTGTGTATGAATCAGTGGAAGTCCTCCGGCGAGCACACCGGCAGCTGCAAAGTATAAGGTGCTTTTTTCTTCTACTGCGCGGTAGAGCAGGATGAGAATCGGAAACAGCATTGCCCATCCGAATAAGGTAGCACGCTGTGGAATCAACATATCGCAGATGATATTGTGCCACTGAATATTTGCCTGTACATAGTTCGTTGGTGTCTCGTAAAAGGCAGTGAAAATACGGGTAAAGTTTTCGCTAAACAGCCCCTTGTTCATGAAGTAGTAAAAGCCTAAACCGCCATTGAAAAAGAAAAGAGCGATAGCAAGAAAACTTTTTCCGCGGATGCTGCCGCCAAAGTACTGCATGATTTTTTTTGCCAAAAGATAGACGCCGGAAAAGACCTGAATCAAGGCAAAAAACATCGGCAGAAGATAGGCTGTCCGCAAAGAAGTTCCCCAGATGTAAACACTTGAGGAAATACTGTCGGATAAAAATGGGTAGGCGAGTTTTGTGCCCGGCAGAATGGAGTATTCCGGCGGGAAAGTTTTTTGCTTGGCAATACTTGTAATAAAACCTAAGTGCATATTCATATCGCCGTATGTGCTCTGCCCGCTGTGCAGACTTCCATTAATGTATGGAATGGTAGCATGCAAAAGTACATAGCAGGTATAAATAAATAAAGGAAGCAAGAGAAATAAAGCAGGATTTTCGCGGAAAAGTGCAACAATATCCGGCTTTTTAAATCGTCCTTTAAATAGCGTGTGTTCTTTGCCAAAAGCTAACACAGCCCAGATAATCGCGACAAAAGTAATAAAAGCAAATAAATGTGCTTTTACGGAAAATTGAAAGAAAAAGGCGTAAATGGTAGGCAGCCAGTGAAGGGCAAAACTGCCGAATACGCTGCCGAATAAAAGCGTTGTTCCCGTTTTTTCTTTCTGGAATAAATACAGCGCCAAAAGAATTCCTAAAATCTGAAATGCAAGAAAGTAGGAAATGCCGGCGACGTTTCCAATGAATGAACCAAACATATGATGTTCCTCCCTGTGGGTTGTTTTCAACTATTCGGACCTCATGTAGCAAAATCAATGTTTCTTACGTGCAGGCACGACGCTCCATTGATTTTTTTACATGAAGTCCTGAATAGTTGTTTTATTATATAATAGTGTATTAAAAAACCTAAGGCTTGTCAATGCAGAGGGCATTTGTTATACTGAAATTACGATGCCATTCGGAAAGGAGAACGAAAGATGTCGATGGATTTTGAATTAAAACTGGATGGGAAAACGATGAGTCGTTTTCTACTTCATTATAATTATACGAAAGCAACCGGGTTATTTGGTATACTTCTAGGAATTGCTTCTTTGGCAGCAGTATTTATAAAATGGAATATGTGGAATGCAAACCAGCGTGTGGTCTGGATTGTGATTGCGGTTTTGTTTTTGATTGTTCAGCCGCTTACTCTTGCGAAAAAAGGAAGACGCCAGATGGCACAGGAAGAAATGCAGATTCCTCTGTTCTGCCATATTGATGAGGAAGGAATTTCCGTGACACAGGGTGAGGCTTCGTCCTCCTGCAAGTGGAGTGATTTACGCAAGGTGGTGTATCGGAAAAATGAAATGTATTTATTTACGTCAGCAATATATGCGACAATTATTACCAGAAATTCCTGTGAGGAAAAATTTGATGAACTGGTGGCATTTGTAAAGGAGAAGACGAAGAAATGATTTGGCAGAGCAATAGTGAGAAAGAAACTTTTGCGGTGGCGGAAGAAATTGCGAGACAGGCATCTCCCGGTGATATTTATTTGCTGGAGGGAGATTTGGGTGTTGGCAAGACTGTATTTGCCAAAGGATTTGCCCATGGACTGGGAATCACGGAGCCGGTTACAAGCCCGACCTTTACCATTGTTCAGGAGTATCATGAAGGCCGGCTTCCGTTATATCATTTTGATGTGTACCGGATTGCGGATGTGGAAGAAATGTATGAATTAGACTGTGAAGGTTATTTTTACGGGGACGGTGTGTGCCTGATTGAGTGGGCGTCGCAGATAAGAGATATTCTGCCGGATGACTGCCATCAGGTAACGATTGCAAAAGATTTGGAAAAAGGATTTGATTTTCGAGAGATAACATTAGACGAGATGAGGTGAAAATGATGAATATATTAGGAATAGACAGTTCCGGACTGGTGGCAAGTGTGGCATTACAGTCGGATGATAAATTGGTTGGAGAGTATACCATTCATAATAAGAAAACACATTCCCAGACATTGCTTCCGATGATTCACGATATGTTAGAGATGGCGGATGTCTCTGTAAAAGAACTGGATGCGATTGCGATTGCAAGCGGACCCGGTTCTTTTACCGGGCTTCGTATCGGAGCAGCAACTGCAAAAGGATTAGGAGGAGCACTTTCGATTCCTCTTATAGCAGTGCCGACATTGGAAGGGCTTGCTTACAATCTTGCGGGTGCGGAGGCGCTGGTCTGCCCAATTATGGATGCAAGAAGGCAGCAGGCGTATTATGGCATCTATGATGTGTCGAAAGAAGTGCCGGTAGAAATTGAGAAACCGGATGCGGCACCGATTGAAGTGGTTTTACAGAAAGCAAAAGAAACGAAACGGGAAGTCATCTTTTTGGGAGATGGCGTTCCGGTATTTCAGGAGAAAATCAAACAGTGCGAGGGACTTTTGTATCGTTTTTGCGCAGATAGCGTGCGGTATCAGAGAGCGTCTTCTGTCACAGCGCTTGGAAAGAAATATTATGAGCAGGGCAGACAGATGAAGGCGGCGGAGTTTGCTCCAATGTATCTTCGTTTATCGCAGGCGGAGAGAGAACGCATGGAAAAGGAAAATATTACAACTAGAAGCTGAGAAGCCCCTCTGTTATAATGTTGCTATCATGTGGAAAGGGGGCAACTGCTTTGCTAAAGAGGATTTGCCAGTGTAATGCATGTGGCCGACAGATTGAAAAAGAGGCGCTTTGGGTGAGAAAAGAGTGGGGATATTTTTCAAAACGGGATTTGGAAGTTCACGAATTTGCTATTTGTGAGTCATGTTACGAGAAAATGATTGATCAGTTTGTAATACCTGTGAAAAAAACGGAGAAGATTGAAGTGCTCGGAGAAGATTTAATTTGAAAATATAGGGCAAGTATGATAAAATAGGGAAGAATGGGAGAAATGGAGGATTTTACCATGCTGGATGTATGCCTTTTAGGTACCAGTGGCATGATGCCGCTGCCAAGAAGAGCGCTGACGGCGCTTATGACAAGGTTTAATGGCAGCAGTCTTTTGATTGATTGCGGTGAGGGAACTCAAGTGAGTATTCGGGAAAAGGGTTTTAGTATGCATGCCATTGACACGATTTGCCTTACGCACGTTCACGGTGACCATGTAAGCGGCCTTCCGGGACTTTTGCTTTCGATGGGAAATGCGGAGCGGACCGAGCGTTTGACGATAATCGGACCAAAAGGGATGAAAAAAGTGGTGGAGTCACTGCTTGTTGTGGCACCCGGACTTCCATTTGAAATTGAGTATATCGAGTTGACAGAATCGTTCCATCGGTTTGAAATATGTGGCTATATTTTGGAAGCGTTTCGTGTTAAACATACGGTTCCGTGTTATGGTTACAGCCAGATTATACAGCGTGCAGGACGATTTGATTCGGAGAAAGCGAAAGCAAATGATGTACCGATGAAAGTTTGGAGTTCCCTGCAAAAGGGGAAAACGGTAGATTGGGAAGGAAAAACCTATACACCGGATATGGTACTTGGTCCGGCAAGGAAGGGATTGAAGGTTACGTATTGTACGGATACAAGACCGGTTCCTACAATTGTCGAACACGCGAAAAAGGCAGATTTGTTTATCTGTGAAGGGATGTATGGTGAGCCGGAGATGGTATCAAAGGCGAAAGAAAACCGACATATGATGTTTACGGAGGCGGCACAGTTGGCAAAAGAAGCGGAGGTTTCTGAATTGTGGCTCACACATTATAGTCCATCATTAATCCGGCCGGATGATTTTATGGAGCCGGTTCGTAAGATTTTTCCAGCTGCAAAACCGGGAAAGGACAGAAAGTCGGCTTATTTGACGTTTGAAAAGAAAGAAAATGAGTAGTGATATGAGAGGATGGTGTGCATGAACCGGAAAGAAAAAAAGAAGAAAAAACGTGGTTTAATTACCTTTTTGATTCTTGTTGTGCTTGTTGTTCTTGGCGTGCTGGCAGTATATTACCAGTATATGAAGAAACTGCAGTTGCAGGATACCGTGCATACACCGACGACGGAGACGGAAAAACTGGTTGCAAAAGATATGGATGCCGGATATCCGGAAACTCCGAAAGAGGTTATTAAACTGTTTGGAAGAATCAACCAGTGTGTTTATAATAAAAAATTATCTGACGATGACTTTTCAACGCTTGTTGGGAAACTCCGTGTGCTTTACTGTGAAAGTCTTCAGAAAAAAAATTCACAGGAAAAGATGGAAAGTGATATTTCAGCAGAGAAGAAAAAATATCCTCCGAAAAGACGTAAGATTATTAATTACAGCATAGAAGATGAAAATAAGTTTCAGTATAAGACGATTGACGGGACGGAAATGGTTTACTTAAAGTTCTCTTATTTCGTTCGCACGGATGATAATTATAACACGGTAAAATGGTATGCAATTCTTGTAAAAGAAGATGACAAATGGAGAATCCGTGAGTTTAATCCGCTGGAATCGAAAAAACAAAATCAGTAGCCCTGTGGCAGAAATGAGGATTGCTTTGGAACAAAAAGATATTACAGTGCTTGCGATTGAGAGTTCCTGTGATGAAACAGCAGCGGCAGTTGTTGTAAATGGAAGGAAAGTTCTTTCTAATATTATTGCATCGCAGATTGATATTCACAAACTGTACGGTGGCGTTGTACCGGAAATTGCTTCGCGCAAGCATATCGAAAAAATTAATCAGGTTATTGATGAAGCTCTTACAGAAGCCGGAAAGACATTGGGTGACATGGACGCAGTCTGCGTCACTTATGGTCCCGGTTTGGTTGGAGCTTTATTGGTGGGCGTTGGTGCTGCAAAAGCAATTAGTTATGCAGCAGATAAGCCTCTTGTCGGCGTGCATCATATTGAAGGACACATATCGGCAAATTACATAGCAAATCCGGAATTGGAGCCACCTTTTTTATGTCTGGTGGCTTCCGGTGGACACAGTCATTTGGTGATTGTGCGCGATTATGGAGAGTATGAGATTTTAGGAAGAACAAGAGATGACGCCGCGGGTGAAGCATTTGATAAAGTGGCACGTGCAATTGGTCTTGGATATCCGGGCGGTCCTAAAATTGACCGATTATCAAAAGAAGGAAATCCGCAGGCAATTGAATTCCCGCGTGCTTCGATTGATGGGGCGCCATATGACTTTAGTTTCAGTGGTGTAAAATCTGCGGTGTTAAATTATATTAATGGTTGTAAAATGAAAGGTCTTTCTTACTCAGAGACAGATATTGCGGCTTCGTTTCAGCAGGCGGTTGTGGATGTACTTGTGAATCATACCATGCTTGCGGCAAAAGACTATGGCATTAAGAAAGTAGCAATTGCGGGTGGTGTTGCTTGCAATTCGGGGCTGCGGGAAGGTATGAAAGAGGCTTGCAAAAAACGAGGGTATTCTTTTTATATGCCGACGCCGATTTTGTGTACGGATAATGCGGCGATGATTGGTGCTGCCGGGTATTATGATTTTGTGAAGGGAGTGCGCCATGGGCTTGATTTAAATGCGGTGCCTGGACTGAAACTGGGGGAGTAAGCCATGCGACCTCGCAGGCAAAGCCTGCTCAGTCACGGGCTGTCGCCCAAAACATAGCCCCAAGCCATGCGACCTCGCAGGCAAAGCCTGCTCGGTCACGGGCTGTCGCCTCACAAGCTGCGCCATGCAACCTCGCAGGCAGAGCCTGCTCGGTCACGGGCTGTCGCCCTATAAAAAGACAATCTTCCACTGCTTCTTACGTGAGCGAGCTCCCGACGAAGCAGCGTGAGTTTGTTTTTTTGCATGGCTTGTAGCTTTCGTGAAAATTTAGCATTGCTGTCTTGACAGTGCTAGGTGGATGGAGTAAGATAGAACAAGGACAAAAGTCAGTGAAATGACAGAAGAAAGAAGGAATTCTAGATGGAAAAGAAAGATATCGATTGGTCCAATATTGGCTTTGGTTATTATCAGACCGATGAGCGTTATGTATCAAATTTTAAGAATGGCGCTTGGGATGATGGCGTGATGACAAAGGACGCCAATGTCGTTATGAATGAATGTGCCGGTGTATTGCAGTATGCACAGACTTGTTTTGAAGGTTTGAAAGCATATACTACGGAGCATGGCAAGATTGTTACGTTCCGCCCGGATTTGAATGCTTCCCGTATGGCAAATACGGCAAAGCGTTTGGAAATGCCACCATTTCCAGAAGATAGATTTGTAGAAGCAGTTGAGAAAGTAGTAGCAGCCAATGCGGCTTATGTACCGCCTTATGGTTCTGGTGCTACCTTATATATTCGTCCGTACATGTTTGCGAGCAGTTCGGTAATTGGTGTAAAACCGGCAGAGGAATATCAGTTCCGTATGTTCTGTACACCGGTAGGTCCTTACTTTAAGGGCGGTGCAAAACCGATTACGATTCGTGTTAGTGATTTTGACCGTGCAGCACCTCATGGTACCGGTCATGTAAAAGCCGGTTTGAACTATGCGATGAGTCTTCATGCAATCGTAGATGCTCATAATCAGGGCTATGATGAGAATATGTATTTGGACGCTGCTACCCGTACAAAGGTAGAAGAGACCGGTGGTGCAAACTTCATCTTTGTTACCAAAGATAACAAGGTGGTAACACCGAAGTCGGATAGTATTCTTCCATCCATCACCAGACGTTCTTTGATGTATGTAGCGAAAGAGTATTTGGGATTAGAGGCAGAGGAGAGAGAAGTTAAATTCGATGAAGTAAAAGACTTCGCTGAGTGTGGTCTTTGCGGAACAGCTGCTGTTATTTCGCCGGTTGGTAAAATCGTTGACCATGGTAAAGAAATCTGTTTCCCAAGTGGTATGGATGAGATGGGACCGATTACAAAGAAACTTTATGATACATTGACAGGAATCCAGATGGGCCGTATCGAAGCTCCAAAAGGCTGGATTCATGAAATCTTGTAATTTTAAATTGCTTACAAGTGCTTGCTTTTCAATAAATCCCTTTTTATGTGAGAAAGTTTATCCGGATATCTGGGTAAACTTTTTCGTTATTTGCGGATTGATGAGAACGGTTTTGAAAACTTACAAATTACACTTTTTTAGGAAGGAAGGTGCTGATGCGCTACTATATTTCGGATTTACATTTTTACCATGAAAGTCTGCTTACGAAAATGGATTGCCGCGGGTTTGAAAACTGTGATAAAATGCATCAATATATGATTGAGCGTTGGAACAAAAAAGTCCGGGAAAATGACGAGGTCGTTATTCTTGGGGATGTTTCTATGGAACGTGGGAAAAAGACGAATGATATTTTGCAGCAGTTAAATGGCAGGCTGTTTCTTGTGCAAGGAAATCATGACAATTATCTCGAGGACCGCCGGTTTGATGCAACCCGTTTTGAGTGGATTAAGCCGTATGCGGAGCTGAACGATAATAAAAGAAAGATTATTTTATCGCACTATCCAATCTTTTGCTACAATGGGCAGTACCGCCGTAATAAGGAGGGAAATCCGAAAACGGTGATGATGTACGGACATGTACATGATACACATGATGAAGTTCTGGTAAATGAGTTCATCCGTATGACACGAAACACGAAGCACCAGAATCCGGGGCAGAATGAACCTATGCCGATTCCATGCCGGATGATTAATACATTCTGCATGTTTTCTGATTATACGCCGTTGTCTCTGGAAGAATGGCTTGTTTTAGATGAAAAGAGAAGGCAGGCAATATGGGAAAAGGATGGACTAAATTATTGTAAAAATGCAATAGAATGATTGGATAATCCATTTTCTAGGTGTGGGGCATATGATACAATGACGATGAAAAAGGTTTAGCAGGCACTTTTTTGAATGTGGGAATAGGCTGACGGTGTTCGTTTGTTATTTACAAATAAATGCTGCCAGCTTGTTTCATTATTTATGATTGTTTGAGGGAGGTTACTATGGAAAAATATGAAGTTTATGAAAATGAACCGGTCATGTTTCACAACCGCGCATTTTCTTGTATCGGAACAGGACGCATGGATTTGGCGCTTCACAAAGAATATTTAGACCAGTTAGCGCTGGTCCAGAAAAAGATTGGATTTGACTATATCCGTGGTCATGGACTTTTCTGTAAGGACATGGCAATTTATCAGGAATTTATTACGCCGGATGGTTCCGTGAAAGAAGAATACAATTTTACTTATTTGGATATGGTGATGGATGCTTATCAGGATTTGAAAATCCGTCCATTTATTGAGCTTGGTTTTATGCCGGAACAAATGGCAAGCGGCGAAGAGACGGTATTTTACTGGAAGGGTAATATTACGCCCCCGGCGGATTATAATAAGTGGGCGCGCCTTGTGCAGAACACGCTTCGTCATCTTATGCAGCGTTATGGGGAAAATGAGGTTTTGCTGTGGCCGATTGAAGTCTGGAATGAGCCGAATCTGCCAGGGTTTTGGAAAGATGCTGACAGACAGGAATATTTTCATTTATATGAAGTTACGGCAAAGGCAGTGAAAGAAGTGGATGAAAGACTTCTGGTTGGCGGACCGGCGATTTGCGGTGTTGATGATGTATCGTGGCTGCAGGATTTTCTTGATTATGTAAAGGAGAAAAAACTGCCGCTTGACTTTGTGTCGCGGCATCATTATACAAGTTATGTGCCGGATCGGGTAGGACATTATGGCTATATTGATTTACATGATCCGGACGATGCATTTACTGGATTGGAAAAATCGCGTGAAATTGTGGACAGTTATGAGGAGTTTGCCGGCAAAGATATTCATATCACAGAATATAACACGTCGTATATTCCGAATGCACCGGTACACGATACCTGTTATAACGCTGCGTATGTGGCGCATATGCTGTCGAGACTTGGGGATTGCCACACGTCGTATTCGTATTGGACATTTGGCGATGTGTTTGAGGAACTGGGGGTTCCGTTTACTCCGTTTCATGGTGGATTTGGACTGGTGGCAAATGGCTGTATTCCAAAGCCGACGTTTTGGACATTTGCTTTTTATAAAAAATTAACCGGCACCTGCATTCACCACTCTGAGGATTCGCTTATTACAAAGCAGAAAGATGGCAGTTATTATGGTGTTATCTGGAATCCGGACAATGATGGAAAAGGCGAGAAGAAGGAAGTCACTTATACCATTCATCTGCCGGAGAATTATGAACGACAAGAATACTGCAATCTTGTAAAAATTGTAGATGAAGAGCATGGCAATCCACTGAAAGTCTGGCACGACCTTGGGGAGCCGGCAAATCCATCGAAAGATGAGGTGAGTTTGCTGCGTGAGGTGGCGAAGCCATGGATTACAACCCAGACGGTAAAAGCGGAGAATGACTGCTTGGAAATTTCATTCTGTTTGGAGAAAAATGCGGTTGCAGCATTTGAATTGAAACCGGTCGAGAGGCAGCAGGACACCGGGTATGATTATGAGCGCGTGATTTCGCAGAAGGTTAAGAAAGATACTCCTTGACAAGGAAACGGCAATTCGGTTACACTTGAAATAAATAAACGATAAGGAGGAGAAAAAGATGGATGAACAGATGAATAATAATGGCTACCAGAGTCAGCCGAATCCGATGCCAAATCAGAATAAGGACAATTATGCAGTTGCTATTTTGGTTCTTGGTATAGTATCAATTTGCTGTTGTGCTCCTTGTGGTATCGTGGCATTGGCACTGCGCGCATCAAGCATAAATGATATTTCACCGGAGAAGCAGGGCATGGTAACAGCTGGTTTTGTAACTAGTATTATCGGCATTTGCTTGTGGGGAATTGGACTGATTGCAAGAATTATTATGATAGTTGTTTAGGTACATCACAGTTTATAAGGAGAAAAAAATGGACGAACAGATGAATAATAATGGCTACCAGTATCAGCCGAATCCTAGTCCGATGCCAAATCCGAATAAAGATGGTATCGCTATTGCGGTTTTGGTGCTTGGTATTGTTTCGATTTGTTTTTGCTGCGTCGCTTGGGGAGTAATCAGTCTTGCGTGCGCCATTGTATCATTGGTATTGTATTCACGTAATAAGACGATGTTTTCGCCTCAGAAAAAGGGCATGGCAACAGCAGGATTTATTACATCGATTATTGGTTGTGTACTTGGTGCAATTGTACTTGCAGTTTGCGTGGTTGCATTTTGTACAGCAGCATCCGCGTACTCTTACTCTACATATAAGATGTTTTTGTAGAATTGAAAATATGTAGTAATTGAAATTACATAAACTTAACCCACAATTCAAAACCAAATCGCAGTACACCAAAACCAAGGAAAATCCAAACAAGTACATAAAGGATATTCGCGCTTAGGTGCATACCGCGAAAATGAGAAAAATGATGAAGAAAACATCCCTTTTTGAAAAGAGAGGGGTGTTTCTTTTTTATGCCGTTTATGAGCAATGCCAGTGTATGAGAAAGGACAAAGGCGGTATAGACAAGGGCACAGTAAAAGATTGCCGGTTGAAGTTTTAAACTGGTGAGTAAGTCAAAACGAAACAGAGCGGAAACCGCCCGTGTACTGCCACAGCCGGGACAGGAAAAACCGGTCAAAGCATGGAACATACAAGGTGGAAAAATCTTAGTAGGAATAAAAATCCCTGCCTGATACAAAAGGGAAAGACCAAGCATAATAGGAAGAAGTGCCAGACTAATGCGGTAGCATATTTGGGTTGATGATAATTTTCCTTTTGCCATGTCTGCTTCCTCCTTTTGTATTGTGTGGGGCTTTGGCTGCCCTGATAACACATTATTTTAGCACGTGAAAAAGAGAGTTGCAACAAATTCTATTGTTAAAAAAGAGTGTTGACAAAACAGGTCTATTGTTATAGACTAAACACAAGGTTTATAGTTGTAGACCAAAAGGAGGCTGTAATGGAACAATTAAAATTATGCGACAGTGATTACCGTTTTATGTCAATTGTATGGGACTATGCACCCATTCCCTCTGGCAAACTTGTGAAATTATGCAATGAAATACTTGGTTGGAAAAAGTCTACGACATATACAACGATTAAAAAAATGTCAGAAAAAGGTTACATTAAAAATGAAAATGCATTTGTGACGGTATTGATTTCTAAAGAGCGGGTGCAGAGAGATGAATCCGATTATTTTGTCGAGCGGACATTTGGAGGTTCTCTTCCCAATTTTCTTACTGCTTTTCTGGGTGGAAAGAAAATTTCTGCGGAGGAGGCACAAAAAATTAAAGATATTATTGACCGTTATAGTGATGAAAAATAGCAGAAAGGGAGGAAATGATGATAAGGGATATTTTTGAGAAAATTCTTTTCATGGGAAGTCAGGCAGTTCCTGTCATTGTGATTGTTTTTGTTTTGCGGATTTTACTATACCGCTTTCAAAAAAAATATTTGTATTTTTTATGGCTTTTAGTGGCGGTACGTCTAGTGGTGCCGGTATCCATTACTTCGCCGATGAGTATGTTCCGTTTGTTTGAGTCGATTCCGATGCCGGGGCAGTCAACAGTTGTTACGGAGAAAGAGCAATTGTCGGAAGTACCAGCAGGCAGGACGACCATAAAAGAAAAGCAGACATCGGAAAATGAAAAACAAACGGAGCGGATAAAGTCAGATGCCACAGGTGACTTTTTTGTAACGAATGCCGGAAACAATTCTGACTGGGAAAATATTTGGCAGATTTTCTTATATGTATGGCTTGCGGGAATGGCAGTTTTTCTGGTGTGGAATTTTTTCTCGTTCATACAAATGCAAAGACGAACGAAAAAGGCGGTGCGGTTAGAAGATAACATATGGGAGTGTGAAAATATTTCTTCCCCTTTTGTTGTGGGGGTATTTCGACCGAAAATTTATCTTCCTTTCCGATTGCCGGAGGAAGAAAAAGATTTCATTTTGTGTCATGAAAAACATCACATTGCAAGAAAAGACAATTGGATTCAATTATTTGCCTTTTTCCTTGTGTGCATCTATTGGTTTCATCCGCTTGTCTGGCTTTCGTATTTTGCCATGATTCGAGATATGGAAATGAGCTGTGACGAGTATGTGATGAGTAAAAGTGGCAAAGATATTCGTGCCGTTTATGGAAGAGCACTTTTGGGATTTGCCATGAATAAAAGAATTTTAGCGGCAGGGTCACTTTGCTTTGGCGAGTCGGGTGTAAGAAGGAGGGTAAAGAATATTATGACATATCGAAAAAATAAAAAATGGATGGGCGCAGTAGCAGTGGTTGTTTTTCTGCTGGCAGGCTGCTCGTGTCTGACCGATGCTGTGGGACAGCAGGATACAAAAGATGCAGCCCAAACGGAAAGTGTTAGTGAAAAGGGAAAATACACAAAGTCATTAGCAAAGGCAGAAATAAAGGGTGTAACGGTAGAGGTAATGTATGCTTCTCAGAAAAAAATCGAAAACAATCCGAAATCAATGTATTATGATGATGGCGAGTTTTATATACAAACGAAAAAAGAAAATGATATTCTGGATACGATGAAATTAACGAAAGAACGGTTTGGGGTGGAAAATAAAATAGCATTCACACCGGAATTTTCATTGCAGATAAGTGATTATGATAAGGATGGAGAGAACAACGACTTTTCACTGGGACAGGGGCAGACACCGGTTACTGAACTTGGAAACTGGATGAATTATGCATTTTTTGGCATAGGGGAAAATGGCAGCATAAAACAGTATTTGCTGGGGAAAAATAAAACACCATATATCGCTACCATTCCCGGTGGATATTCAAAGGTATTTGATAGGAAGAAAAAGAACATTTTATATTATTCCTTGGAAAAGGCTGAAGTCGCATCAACATATATTGCACTGTCCTAAATATAATAAGAATCATTCCTTCCTTTTGGGCACATCTCTTGGCGGCTCAAAATCAGAAATGTCGTCATAATCCGATTCGGTCTCGGCTATGTCGTCCTCGAAGAAATCGTCATAGTCGTCACAAGAATAATCCGTATTTTTTGGTTTCATTTTATCTTTTTTCATAAGAATCCCTCCATGAGAAATACTATTTCCTATGGAGGGTATTATTATACTCATAATCTAAAATTTTGCTTTTTATAAGTTCAAATCTTCAACATTAATACCCATGGAAGATAATTTTGCCGTGGTTGTTTTGATTTGATAATCAAGCTCTTCGTTTGGGGTGTCATTGTTTGCTTTTTTAATGCGTTGTAAATCTGTGTACTTGTCAATGAGTATGGTAATTAATTCCTTATCTGTCATTTCATCCATCCTTTCACCGCCTTTCCTAATAAAAATAGTATAGCGGATTTGGTTTATATTTACAAGTCATAAGTATAACAGAATAACATAGATAAAATAAGTGTCGTCTGTCCGATAAAACCACATCGAAACGAATAAAAAAACAATTTATGGGCATAACACAGGATAGAAAATCAGAGGCAGATGCTTATGGATTTATTATGTAAAAAATGGAGGGTGTTATGTCAGAGAAGTGTGAATGTGTCAATGTCAGAAAAGTAGTAATTGTCGGCTGCGGTTTTGTTGGCTCGGCGTCAGCGTTTGCGCTTATGCAAAGCGGACTTTTTTCGGAAATGGTATTGATTGATGTGGATAAAGACCGTGCGGAAGGCGAGGCAATGGATATCAGCCATGGTGCCTCGTTTGCCGGTCCAATGAAAATATATGCGGGCGGATATGAAGATGTAGGTGATGCGTCAATTATTGTAATTACGGCGGGTGCCAATCAGAAGCCAAATGAAACAAGGCTTGATTTGGTTCAAAAAAACGCAAAAATAATGACAGATGTTGTGACACAGATAAAAGAACAGGAGTACAAGGGGATTTTACTCATTGTCTCAAACCCGGTTGACATTATGACGCAGGTTGCGATGGAAGTCAGTGGATTCCCGGAACACCGTGTGTTCGGTTCAGGAACTGTGTTAGATTCTGCGAGACTTCGGTATCATCTGGGGCAGCATTTAGGAGTTGACAGCCGGAGCGTGCATGCCTTTGTAATCGGCGAGCATGGTGACAGTGAAATTGCGGCGTGGAGCAGTGCCAATGTGTCGGGCGTTCCGTTAAATTCCTTTTGTGAAATGCGGGGGCACTTTAATCACGAAGGAAATACCGAGAGCATTGAGGAACAGGTAAAAAACAGCGCCTATGAGATTATTGCAAAAAAAGATGCCACATATTATGGAATTGCGATGGTGGTAAAGCGGATTTGTCAGGCAATTGTGCGGGATGAAAAATCGATTTTCCCAATTTCACTCCGTATGCATGGCGAGTATGCTCTGGAGGATGTTGTGCTGAGTATGCCGGCAATTGTGGGAGCAAGAGGAATTGAGACAACGATTCCGATTTCGCTGGATGAAAAAGAGGTATCAAGACTTCATGAATCTGCGGAAATGCTGCGGGAGACAAGGAAAGAAATTCGGTGATGAATTGCCTTTATTTGTAGGTACAGGAGATTTTGCTCCTTGAGTGCCCTGCCTGTGCAAGTATAAAAAAACAATAAAGTTATTGAGTTAAGCCTCTAACAATGATATATTAGTTGTTAGGGGCTTTACATGGATACACATAAATTTTACATGACTTTACAAAACGTAGAGAGAGGATAATGAAATGTCTATATGGAATGTGATTAATTTGGCGGGTGGCCTTGCGATGTTCATCTTTGGTATGAACTTAATGAGTGATGGCTTGAAATTGGTGGCAGGCTCTTATTTAAAGAAAATTTTGGAAAAACTGACGCAGAATCGCATTATTGCTATGGTTGTAGGTGCTGGTTTGACTGCCTTGATTCAGAGTTCCAATGCCATGTGTGTCATGGTGGTTGGTTTTGTAAATGCCGGTATGATGCAGTTGGAGCGTTCCGTTGGAATCCTGATGGGAGCAAAGATTGGAACAACGATTACCGGACAGTTGATTGCCTTTAATATTTCCGAAATTGCACCGGTGATTGCGTTCGTTGGTGTGGCAATTACTATGTTTTCGAAAAAACCTAAGGTAAAAAATGTAGGACAGATTATTGCCAGCCTTGGTGTATTGTTCATTGGACTTGGTACGATGAGTGCAGCAATGAAGCCGTTAGCAGGCGAGATTTGGTTCCAGAGTTTATTGCAGAAGTTTTCCAATCCGATTTTGTGCGTTGTGATTGGTGTTATTTTCACCGTTATTATTCAGAGTGCATCAGCATCCGTCGGTGTTTTGCAGATGTTGGCACTCAGTGGTGTTATGGCATTCCCGGGTGCCTTTCCACAGGCATTTTACATTATGCTCGGTATGAATATTGGTGCGAGTGTTGCACCGGCACTTGCTTCCCTTGGTGGACGCAAAGATGCCAAACGTGTGGCTTTTATCGTTATTTTGTTTGAGAGTATCGGCATGGTGCTGTTCATGATACTTACGCAGATTTTCCCGGTTATCTTCGATTGGATTTTAAATACAGCTCCGGGAAATCCGACCAGACAGATTGCCAATGCTAATACGATTTTCAACCTTGTGACAGTAGCGATTCTTTTGCCATGTGCGAAATATCTGGTTAAAATTTCTGAATTTGTCATTCGCGGTGAGGATGACAAAGAGGAAGCAGCACTTCATTATATTGATGAATCCGGTTATCAGTCCGGTACGGTTTTGATTGGACAGATTGACCAGGAAGTCGGCAGAATGCATTCTTTGGTTCGTGAAAATATGGAGGCTTCGACAAAAGTCTATTTTGGAAATATGACGATTTCCAAAGAGCAGTTCGAGAGAAATGAGGAAGCAGTGGACTTTTTGAATAAAGAAATCGTGGCGGCACTGATTCGTACAAACCAGCTTGGAGTTTCTGAGAAAGAAGCGACCCATGCCGGTAATCTGTATCATATTGTGACGGATTTGGAGCGTATCGGCGACCATGCGGAAAATGTTCTGGGATATGCACTGCAGATGAAAGAGGACAAGCGTAAGTTCTCTGATAAGGCATTGAAGAATTTGAAGGAATTGTCACAGGCAGTTTATAAGATTTACGATTTGGCATGTGAGCATTTTTCAAATCCGAGTGAAGAATTGTACCGCGTTATTTATGATTTGGAAGCGGATATTGATAAGATGGTTGACAAGATGCGTGCGTCCAACAGTAAGCGCTTGAGCAAAATGAAATGTGAAGCGGTTCAGGGCTTATACTTTAATGAAATTTTAGTAGACTTGGAGCGTGTGGCCGACCATTCATTGAATATTGCGCAGGCAGCGAAAAAATATGAAATTTATGATGAGGATGAAGATTTGTAAGCATGTCTAAAAATGTAGTGTTTTGCTAGGATAATACATTGCGTTATTACCTCCTTGTTTCGTATAATATCCATAACGATGGATGTTATGAAACAAGGAGGTTTTTGTGATGAAGCAGACAACAAAAAGAGTTGTGGCGTTTTTTGCGGCGATGGGGCTGATGGTTTCCGGACTTTCACTGAATGAGCCTGCGTCAGCCGATGCAAAGGCAAAAGCAAAAGTAAAATCAGTAACAATTAAAAATGTAAAAAAGAAGCTGACATTGAAAAAAGGAGATTCTTTCAAACTGAAAGTATCCGTTAAAGTTAAGCCCAATAAGGCGAAGTATAAAAAGGTGACATACAAATCGTCAAAGAAAAAGGTAGTAAAAGTCTCGTCAAAGGGAAAACTTACTGCCTGCCAGGCGGGTACGGCCAAAATTACCGTGCGGTCAAAGACGAATAAAAAGAAGAAAACGGTTATTACGGTTGTCGTGAAAAATGTCCGGACAGAAAACAAAGGACAGGGTGCGGCACCGACTGCAAATGTGACAGTTAGTCCGACAAAGCAGCCCGAAAATACAGGCGGACAGACCGTTTCACCAACTGTACAGGCAACGGCAACACCTACCGTGAAACCAACGGCGGAGCCAACACCGGTACCGGATGGCACAAGCACACTTATGCGCAAGCCATTTGCAGCGCAGGGAAGTGTGGGACAGAAATTATCCGAACTTTCAGTTTCGAGCGGAAAAATTGTTGACAGCAACGGTACAGAAATTAAGGGTACTTACGAATGGGAACAGCCGGATACGACGCTTGAGACAATGGGAAAAACTCATGCAACGGTAAAGTTTGTTCCAAAAGACAGTACATTTGCAGAAATCAAAGGAATTTCGATTCCGGTTCACACGATGAAAAATATTGTTAAAATTGAGAGAAAACCTACCTGCTCCGGTGCTGCAACCGGGAAGAAATTAAGTCAGGTTGCCTTATCCGGTGGAAGAGCCGTAGATGCAGAAGGAAAAGCGGTTTCCGGTTCTTTTCATTGGGCAAGTCCTGAACGTATGCTTGCAACCCCCGGCAGGTCAAATTACATGGCGGTCTTTACCCCTTCTGATAATGTGACATACCGTGAGGTTTCCATTTACGTAAATGTAAATGTTAAAGGGACTGCGATTACAAGTGGAATCGCAGATAAAAAACTTGATTTGTCCGGTGGTACATGGAAGAATGAGACAGCTTACAGCGGACAGTGGAATGGTACTTTTTACAAGTTGAATGATTTTATTGAGGGCGTTGATTTATCACAGTATACAACAATGAATGTAACAACGGAGGTATATGACAAAAATGGGAATATACTTTCGGATACATCGACGGGTTTTGTAGGATTTAAATTAACAAATAAAAATGGGGACTGGAGTGGTTTTACAGATACGTATGCAAATCGCACCGGCGAGTTAGCTCTTGCGGGATATGAAGGTGGAGATTTGTATCTTGTCGTACAGAATATGCAGGCGTCAGTTGGCTATATTGAGGTAAAATCCATAACATTAAAAGCTGGTGAGATTACAAATGTAAAAGATGGCAGTTCCCTGAAACGTGCGTATGGTGACATGTTTGGCAAAGTTGGGAATGCGCTTGTTGGTAATCAGATGACGGATAAAAACTGTTTAAATTTCACGGCATCCCAGTATAACTCTGTAACTATGGGAAATGAAATGAAACCGGACAGTCTTTTGAAAAACTGGAATCCTGCATTTTCAGATACAAACCCGGAAGGATATGTCGATACGGCGAAATTCACCTATAAGTATAAAGACAGCAAATATCCGGTTATTGATATGGATTCCATTGATAAGTATATAAATGTTGCTTATCAGAATGGAATGAAAATGCGTTTTCACGTATTTGTCTGGCATAAACAGACACCACAGTGGTTTTTCAAAGAAAATTTCAGCAAGAATGGTGCATATGTCTCGAAAGAAGTTATGGATGGACGACTGGAGTATCTGGTGCGCAATGTTATGACGCATATTTATTCCTATAAAAACAGTGATGGCGTTTATGTCGGACGCGAAGTGATTGACAACTGGGACATGGCAAATGAGTACACACACAATAACGATGGTGGAGAAAAGAGTTATTGGGATGAAGTGTATTATCCGGACTATGAATACAGTGAGAAAAAACACAGTGGAATTTATACACCGGTTTACATCAAAGAAGCGTTTGCGATTGGACATTCCATTTTGGAGGACTTTGGTCTGACGGATAAGGTGAGCCTGATGTACAATGATTATAATACTTATCAGGTGGCGGATAAAATTGTTACCATGGTTCAATATTTTAACACGAAAGATGAAGTAAATCCGACGGGAGAAGTTATTTGTGACGGTGTCGGTATGCAGACACATCTGGATATGGGATACCCGGATATAGAATCCATTGGTACAAATGCAATTGATAAGTTTAAGGCAGCAGGTTTTGAAATCCAGTTAACAGAAATGGATTTGACAGATAAAGTGCAAAGTGAAACATCACAGGCAAATCAGATCGCAAAATGGTATAATTTGATGATGCTTCTGATGACAGAAAAGGACAGTGGTGCAAAAATCACAGGTATTATCTGGTGGGGACCAAGTGATGACCACTCTTGGCGAAGCGAAGGTGTTCCGCTTTTGCATAGTAAATATTGGAAAGCAAAAGAGCATTATTTTCAGGTGATTGAGGCCATTTCTTCCTATAATCAGGGAGATTCTGAATGGCAGATTTATGTATAGGAACGCCTTGCTCTAAATAGACGAATAATCCCCCTCTTTGGTGCATAGATTATACAAACACCAAATCAGGGGGATTTTTTTGAAAGGATATCATATTCAAAAAACACCGATTGAAGAGCGTGCGGTGGCGATTGCTGAATATATTGTAAAGAATAAGGCAACCGTACGGCAGGCGGCAGGCCAGTTTGGCGTGAGCAAGAGTACGGTACATAAAGATGTAACGGAGCGGTTACTTAGGATTAATCCTTCCCTTGCTGCAAAAGCAAGGAAAATACTTGATGTAAATAAATCCGAACGGCATATCCGCGGGGGGATGGCGACAAAGGAAAAATACAGCCATCTTCACGCAGAAAGACAGATGTTTCCGGGAAATCGAATGAGTTAATGAAACGGCGTTGGTCCGGTCTATCCGGGGTGGCGCTGTTTTTACATATTCAAACGGAAAAAAAAGGAAAAAATGTGTACAAACTTTGAAAATTGAGACGATAACTTGTCATTTTTGTCGAATGTGCTATAATGATAAATATGTATCAAAAACTCGGTAAAGGAGGAAGTTTCATTGGGACAGTCAACCTTTAAAGGGGGAGCACATCCTTATGAGGGCAAGGAACTCAGCATGGATTCTCCAATTCGTGAAATGGATGCGAAGGAGGAACTTGTATTTCCTATGAGCCAGCATATTGGAGCCCCGGCAACACCTGTCGTAGCTGTTGGTGATACAGTGAAGATGGGACAGATTATTGGCGAAGCAAGTGGTTTTATTTCCGCCAACATTGTAAGTTCTGTATCCGGTGAGGTCAAAGCCGTAGAGCCAAGACTTTTGTCATCGGGAGCAAAAGCAACCTGTGTTGTAATTGCAAATGATGGGGAATATCAGCCGGTTGAAGGACTTGGCGCAGACAGGGATTACACCCAGTTGACAAAGGAGGAAATCCGTCAGATTATCAAAGATGCCGGCATTGTCGGTATGGGAGGAGCCGGATTCCCGACAAACGTCAAAGTTACGCCGAAAAATGAAGAAGAAATTGATTATGTCATTGTAAACGGAGCAGAGTGTGAGCCGTATCTGACTTCGGATTACCGCTTGATGTTAGAGCGTCCGGAGGATTTGATTCAGGGACTTCATGTTGTATTATCTTTGTTTGACAATGCAAAAGGTGTCATTGCCATCGAGGATAACAAACCGGAGGCAATTGCAAAACTTCAGTATCTCACGGATTCCGACCCGGATATTGAGGTAAAAGTATTAAAAACAAAATATCCACAGGGAGCAGAGCGTCAGGTGATTTATGTAACGACCGGACGTAAGATTAACTCCAAAATGCTGCCGGCTGATGCGGGTTGTATTGTGGATAATGTGCAGACGGTACTCGCTATTTACGATGCCGTATGTAAGACAACACCGTCGATGAGCCGCGTGGTAACACTGACCGGCGATGCGATGGCAGAACCACAGAACTATAAAGTCAAATTTGGTATGAGCCATGCCGAGCTGTTAGAAGAAGCAGGCGGACTCAAAGAGAATGCGAAGAAACTGATTTCCGGTGGCCCGATGATGGGTATGGCAATGTATGATTTGAACACGCCGATTACGAAAACAAGTTCTTCCATTTTGGCAATGAGCGAGGATGAAGTTGAAAAATTTGAGCCGACGAATTGTATTCGATGCGGCCGTTGTGCGACGGTATGTCCGAGCCACTTGGTGCCACAGATGATGGCACAGGCTGCTGAGCGCAATGATTTGGATTACTTCCAGAAGCTTAATGGTATGGAATGTTATGAATGTGGTACTTGTACATTTGTTTGTCCGGCGAAGAGACGCCTGACACAGATTTTCAAACAGGCAAGACGTGCGGTTATGGACCAGAACAGAAAAAAATAAGCATGTTTAGCCATGAAAATATGCTGCAAAAGCAGCAGAATGGAGGAAACAATGGAAGAGAAATTATGGAACGTTTCTTCATCTCCTCATGTACGTGACCATTCTTCTACGCAGTCCATCATGAGAGATGTCGTAATTGCCTTATTGCCGGCTACCATCATTGGTATTTATAATTTCCGGTTAAGTGCAGTATTAGTAATTTTAACCTGCTGTGTATCCTGTATGTTGGCAGAATACATCTGGCAGAGATTGATGAAACAGAAGGTAACAACAAATGACTTTAGTGCCCTTTTGACCGGCTTATTGCTAGCATTGAATCTGCCGGCTACGATGGGAAATCCGAAGTATCTGTGGATGTGTATTCTTGGCAGTGTATTTGCCATTATCGTTGTGAAACAGTTATTCGGAGGACTGGGTCAGAACTTCATGAACCCGGCTCTTGGCGGCCGCTGCTTTTTGATGTTGTCATTCAGTAGCGTTATGACAAGTTTTACGGTAAAAGAAGGAAGCAACTGGTTATACGGTATTTCCGTTGACGCAGCAAGTTCAGCTACACCACTTATGGATGTCAAAGAAGGTGGTTACCCAAGTCTTTTGAAGATGTTTTTGGGAACAACGACAGGAACCATTGGTGAGACATCGACAGCAGCACTTTTGCTTGGTGCCATTTACCTTTTGCTCCGTCGTGTTATCGACTGGAAAATCCCGGTTATTTACATCGCAACATTTGCCGTATTTGACATTTTGTATATGGTAATTGCCGGTGCAGCTGCTTATCCGCTTTTGTATGAGCTCTGCGGTGGCGGCTTGATGCTTGGTGCATTCTTTATGGCAACCGATTATGTGACGAGTCCGATTACCTCAAAGGGTAAAGTGATTTATGCGATTTTACTTGGTCTTTTGACCGGCTTGTTCCGATTCTTCGGTGAGTCCGCAGAAGGTGTATCTTTTGCCATCATTATCGGCAACTTGTTCGTACCATTGATTGAACGCTATACCGTTCCAAAGGCATTTGGAAAGGAGGGCAAAGCAAATGGATAAGAAAAGCAGTATGATGAAGGACGCCATTATTTTATGTGCGATTACCCTGATTCTCGGTGCCGTGTTAGCAGGTGTTTATATGCTGACAAAGGACCCGATTGACAATGCTCAGAAAAAAACAAATAACGAAGCCTGCGCTGTTGTTGTCGCACAGGGAGATTCCGTAAAGGATAACGATGCAGAAGCGGTATCCGGTGCGGCTGCTTATTTAGGTAAGCATGACCTTTCAAATGCAGAAGTAAAAGAAGGCGATTTGCTTTCCGAATATGTAGAGATTACTGAAGTACATCCGACAGCAAATGGCGGAAAAGTATATCTTGCCAACGCACTCAAAGGTTATGGTGGTAAAATCAGTTTTGCTCTTGGTGTAGATGCACAGAGTGCGATTACCGGTATTCAGATTACCAGTGAGAGCGAGACGGCAGGTCTTGGTGCAAACTGTGAAAACGATGAGTTTAAGGCACGTTTCAAAGGAATCAAAGCACCGGAGAGCACATCGGAAGAAATGTATAATAAAAATGAGACAACAGATACCCAGGTACAGGCATTATCGGGCGCTACGGTTACTTCCCGTGCGATTACGAGAGCGGTAAAGGGAATCTTGTTCTATGATGCATCCGGAAAGGAGGCTGGTCAGTATGAGTAAAAATGTTTGTGGCGAGCGCCTTATTAACGGTATCGTTAAAGAAAACCCTACGTTTGTCATGATGCTTGGTATGTGTCCGACTTTGGCGGTTACATCCTCGGCCATGAATGGTCTGGGCATGGGATTATCGACAACGGTTGTATTGATTTTATCCAATATGCTGATTTCAGCATTGCGTAAGATTATACCGGATAAAGTTCGTATTCCGGCATTTATCGTAATTGTAGCATCGTTTGTAACGATTGTTCAGCTGCTTTTGCAGGCGTACATTCCATTTTTGTACTCGGCACTTGGTGTTTACATTCCGTTGATTGTAGTAAACTGTATCATCTTAGGACGTGCCGAAGCCTATGCTTCCAAAAATCCGGTTATTGCATCAGCATTTGACGGAATTGGTATGGGTCTTGGATTTACGATGGGATTAACGCTGATTGGTATTTTCAGAGAAATCCTTGGAAGTGGTTCCATTTTTGGATTCACAATCCTTCCAAGCGCAGTAAATATCTCAATTTTTGTTATGGCTCCCGGCGCATTCTTTGTTCTGGCAGGACTTACTGCCCTTCAGAATAAACTGAAAATGCCGAGCGCAACAAACAAAGAAGAAGAGGACGAGGAAGAAAAGGAGGTTGAAAACGCATGAGTATTTTTACCATTCTTTTTACGGCGGCACTTGTGAATAACTTCGTATTGAGTCAGTTCCTTGGCATTTGTCCGTTCCTTGGTGTATCCAAGAAAGTGGAAACCGCTGCCGGTATGGGCGGTGCAGTTGTATTCGTAATTACGATTGCCTCCTTTATTACCAGTTTATTGTATAACTTCCTGCTTTTGCCAAATGATTTGGTATATTTAAATACTATCGTATTTATTTTGGTAATTGCAGCTTTGGTTCAGTTCGTTGAGATGGTATTGAAAAAAATGATGCCGGCTCTGTATCAGTCACTTGGTGTATACCTTCCGCTGATTACGACAAACTGTGCGGTACTTGGTGTGGCACTGCTCAGCGTACAGAACAACTATGGAGTACTGGCTAGTACCGTAAACGGTATTGGTGCATCACTTGGTTTCCTCCTTGCGATTGTACTGATGGCCGGTATTCGTGAGAAACTTGAAAATTGTAACATTCCGAGCGTACTGAAAGGAACACCGATTGTGCTGGTAACAGCAGGTTTGATGGCGATTGCTTTCTGCGGTTTCGGCGGCGTTAGCTTTTAGGAAAGGAGGAACTTGAAATGACAGTATTTATTTTCTCAGTAGTTCTCCTTGCGGTGCTTGGTATCCTGATTGGTATTCTTCTTGGGGTAGCAGGTAAGGTATTTGCCGTAGAGACCGATGAAAGAGTTGAAAAAGTACGTGAGTGTCTGCCGGGAAACAACTGTGGCGGCTGTGGTTATCCGGGTTGTGATGGTTTGGCAGAGGCGATTGTAGCCGGGGATGCACCGGTAAACGGTTGTCCGGTCGGTGGAGCACCGGTAGCCGGCAAGATTGCAGAAATTCTTGGTGTGGAAGCCGGAAGTTCAGAAAAACAGGTGGCATTTGTAAAATGTGCCGGAACTTGTGATGTGGCAGCAAATAAATATCACTATGTTGGTGAGATGGACTGCCGCCGTGCAGCGATGGTACCGGGACGTGGTGAAAAGGCATGTTCATATGGCTGTCTTGGTCTCGGCTCCTGTGTGGAAGTCTGTCAGTTTGGTGCATTATCCATTCAGAATGGAGTTGCTAAAGTAGACCGTGACAAATGTGTTGCCTGCGGTCAGTGTGTAGCAACTTGCCCAAATCATGTGATTGATTTGATTCCGTATTCTTCTGCTTATGCGGTACAGTGTAGTTCGAAGGATAAAGGTAAAGCAGTTATGGAAGTCTGCCAGTCCGGCTGTATCGGTTGTGGACTTTGCGTGAGACAGTGTGAATTTGGTGCCGTAACATTGGAAGACAATATTGCCGTAATTGATGGCACAAAGTGTCAGGGCTGTGGAAAATGTGCAGAAAAATGTCCAAAGAAAGTTATTCATGCGCAGCAGTAAAAAGTAAAGATAAAAAAGAAGCTACAGAGTGTCAGCCGATTGATAGGCGATGCTCTGCAGCTTCTTTTTTTCGTAGTACTTTTTGGGCTTTGTACTTGAAGTCGTACTGTCCGGAAGTACGGTTACGACGCATGATGCCGTTAAATTACGTGAAAGTAAGGTGGCGGTGATTGTTACCGTACCGGGAGAAACTCCCATTACTACGCCGCGGGAATTTACAATGGCAATACTTTCATCGGAACTTTCAAACACCGGTCTTTCGGCAGAAGTATTTGGTTTAATAATGGTTTCAAGTCTTGTTCTCTGGGAGAGAGGAACAGAAACCTGATTTTTCATAAATTTAATACTTACTGCATTTGGTGAAACACGAACCCGGCATTTGAGGTTGCGGACTACTTTTTTTCCTTTTTTGACAGTAACGGTAATGACCGAAGAACCGACTGCGAGAGCTGATACACTGGCATATCTGGCATTTTGCGTTTCGGTTTTTACTGTTGCAATCGAAGGTTTTGAGGAAGTGAAAGTAATCTTATGCCTCTTTTTTGCGTTATAAACGCGAAGTGAAAAGGTGCTTCCAACAGTCATATTTAATTTTTTCATGTTCAGTTTTGGTTTTTTTCCTGCGGCGAAAGAAGTTCCGGCCGGTAAAACCATACTGATTAGAAGTACAAATACCAAAAGAGAGGTAAACTTTTTCTTCATGAAAAGGCTCCTTTCCATTGCATATTTACTTTATACTGTAACTATATTATGTGCTTGTGGCACAAACTTGTCACTTTGTGAAGGGGTCTTGAAATTGGTTTTTGAAACTGTTATGATGGAAAAAAACAATAGGAAGAGATGGGAAAGGAGAAAGACCATGCAGAGAATTTTAATTGTAGATGATAATGAAGATATTCGAGAGGTTTTAGGTACTTATGTAGCAAAAGAAGGTTTTGAGCCGGTTGTGGCAAAGGATGGATTTGAGGCACTTGACCTGTTTAAGAAAGCCAATCCGGCAGTCGTGCTGCTTGACGTTATGATGCCGGGCATGGATGGTTACAAAGTTTGTGAAAAAATTCGAGAACAGTCGGATGTGCCGATTATCCTTGTTACAGCAAAAGGAGACGATTACGACCGTGTGATGGGACTGGATATCGGAGCCGATGATTACATCGTCAAACCTTTTAATGGAGATGAGGTTATGGCACGTGTTCGTGCGGTATTACGACGTATGGGACGTTCGGGGGCTACAGAGGAAAAGAAAATCTTAAACATCAGTGATTTGACGGTAAATATTGAGACTTACACCGTTTATGTAGGAGCGGAAAAACTTCCGATGACGAAAAAAGAAGTGGAGACCATGTGGATTCTTGCCGGAAATCCAAGCAAGGTATTTACCAGAGATAACCTGTTGGACAGTTTGTGGGGGCAGGATTATTTTGGTGACAGCCGTACAGTGGATTCCCATATCAAGAGACTGCGTGCAAAATTAGATAAAGTACCACATCCAAATTGGGAGATTAAGACGATTTGGGGCTTAGGATATAAGTTTGAACTGACTGTATAAGGAGCCGCTATGAAGAAAATATTTTGGCGTGTGTTCGTTGCCTTCGGCGTTGTACTTTTAGTGTTTACAATTCTGATTGGACTTATGTTTACACGGTTTAACCGCACGAATATTGTCGGGGCGTACAAACAACAGTTAGGGGATTTGGCAGATGGTGTTGTCACTCGGACAAGCCAGGCGGTAAAAGACCATGAAGAAGATGAATTTATGGATTATCTGCGTGCGATGGAAGATTTTGGAAGGATGCAGAATGTTGACATCTGGATTGTAGCAGACGAATCGAGTAAACATAAATTATCTGACACGTATACGAATGTGCAGATGGATGGATTGGATATTCCGAAGGAAACAGAGAATATTATCAAAACGGCATTTCAGGGGAAAAAGAAAAGTTACAGCGATTACGATGAAATTTACCAGACGGTTATGCTTCATGTGGCAGTGCCGGTTCGTGATAAGAGTGGTGACGTGTCGGGAGCAGTTGTCGTATCGGGACCGATGGAAATGCAGGAAAATACCGTGATTCAGTACGAAAAATACATGCTGATTTGCGTTATGGTAGGAGCGTTTTTGGCACTCTTATTATCCTTTTTCTTCTCCCGTCAGCTTGTCCGTCCGATTATCCGGATTAAAGAGGCAGCTCTTGTGCTGGCTGCCGGAAATTATGCTCATAAAACCGGAATCCGTCGAAAAGATGAACTGGGGGCGCTGGCAGAGAGTATGGATACCCTTTCGGATAAGTTGGTGGAAGCGGAAGAATTTCGCGAGGACTTAGAGCAGAGCCGCCGGGATTTCTTCTCGAATGTATCGCATGAACTCCGCACACCGATTGCTGTTATGAAAGGTTATGCTGACACGCTGGTGGCTGGTTATGTAACGGATGAAACCAAGCAGAAAGAATATTTGCAGAGGATTCAGAGCGAGTGTAACGGTATGGAACATCTGGTGTCTGATCTTTTGATTTTGTCGCGGATGCAAAATCCGGATTACGAATTAAATGTCGAAGTGTTAAATGTGATTGCCGTGGCACAGGATGCGATGCGTGGAATGCGTATTCTTATGCAGGAGAAAAAATTGACGGGCAGTGTTACCTATGACGACGAATGTTCCCTGATGAAGGGAGATTACGACAGAGTCCGCCAGTTGTTTACCGTTCTTTTGCAAAACGCCGTAAAATATTCGGACGAGGGAACGGAGATTACCATGCATGTTGCAAAAGAAGAAGGACTGATTGTGACAACGGTGCGCGATTTTGGCATTGTTATCCCGGAGAGTGAATGGGAAAATGTTTTTGAAAAATTTTACCGGGCAAGCAGCCACGGTGAAAAAGAAGGTTCCGGGCTTGGGCTTGTTGTGGCAAAGAATATTGTGAGCCGTCACGGCGGGCATATTTTTGTTCGAAGCGATGAAAAAAACGGAACTATTTTTACGATAGAATTTCCAGAAACTTCTGAAAATATTTCTTGATAAATTGCGATGTTTTCAGTATACTAATAGTATCAAGAAACGAACATCTCCTGGAGTGTTCGATACCTTCTGAATTTTTGAACCTACAATACTTTAAACGGGATTCTTATATCTGTAGTTGGATGTCGGGCCGTCACTGCCGCAAGGTACTATGGTGACATAGCAACGGAAGACAGAAGGCTGCATGCGGTTGCCCACCTAGCCGATAGCTAGGAGTCAAAAATCAGAAGCCGGCATTTCGGGTATTTACGAAAGAGTTGGGCAGCGATTGGTCGCTGCCCTTTTCTATATGTGGAAAAAGAAATGAGGAAAAAACGATGAAAAACGGATTTTTGAAAGTAGCGGTTACGACACCGGATTTGCGCGTGGCAGACTGCCAATATAATAAAAATCAAATGGTTGAAAAAGTGAAAAAAATGGCAGACGAAAAAGTTTCTCTTGTTTGTTTTCCGGAATTTTCTCTGACCGGATACACGTGCGGTGACTTGTTTTTGCATGATACCTTAGTGGAGGGCGCAAAAGATGCTCTGGCTGCATACTGCGAGGAGACAAAATCGTACGAAATCGTCAGTGTAGTCGGACTTCCGCTTGACCATAACGGAAAACTTTATAATGTGGCAGCGGTCATTTATGGCGGTAAAATTCTTGGGTTTGTGCCAAAAAGCTATCTGCCAAACTACAGTGAATTTTATGAAGCACGTCAGTTTGTAGAAGCACCGGCAGAAAACGGAGAGCATCTCTGGAAAGAAGGAGAGAGCGTTCCGTTTGGTGCCAATCTGATATTTACGCACCAAAAATACCATCGTTTTTCCTTTGGAATCGAATTATGTGAGGATTTGTGGACACCGATACCGCCATCCGGTGAACTTGCTATGGCGGGAGCACATATTATCTTGAATTTGTCGGCGAGTGATGAGCTGACCGGCAAGGCGGGATACCGCAGAGAACTTGTGAAGAACCAGTCAGCACGTACCCTTTCGGCGTATTTATATGCAGATGCCGGTGAGGGAGAATCCACGATGGATATGGTGTTTGCCGGTCATAATCTGATTGTGGAAAATGGCGTCGTTTTGAAAGAGAGCAAACCATTTGCCGGAGAAAAGGATTTGATTACGGAAATTGATTTGGGGCGGCTTCACAATGAAAGACGGCGTATGACGACCTTTACGAAAGGGCAGAAAAAAGACAATTTTACGACAATCTGGTTTGATTCAAATGTGCCGGAAGAAACAAAACTTACAAGAAGTTTTGAAAAGACACCATTTGTTCCTTCGACCCGTATTCACAGAGAAGAACGATGCGAAGAAATTTTGGCAATTCAGTTGTATGGGCTTGCCAAACGTCTACGCCACACCGGCTGCAAACATGCCGTAATCGGGTTGTCCGGCGGTTTGGATTCGACCCTTGCGCTGCTTGTGACAGTCCGTGCTTTTGATACGTTAAATTTAGAAAGAGAAGGAATTGTCTGTGTCACAATGCCATGTTTTGGAACAACAAACCGAACTTATGACAATGCGGTTCAGTTAGCAAAGCAGTTAGGCACGTCATTACGTGAAATTCGGATTCAGGATGCGGTTATGCAGCACTTTAAGGATATTTCACATGATCCGGCGGTGCAGGATGTAACATATGAAAACGGACAGGCAAGAGAGCGCACACAGATTTTGATGGATATTGCCAATCAGGTCTGCGGTATGGTAATTGGAACCGGCGATATGTCAGAACTTGCACTTGGCTGGGCGACATATAATGGAGATCATATGTCGATGTATGGCGTGAACTGTTCCGTGCCAAAGACGCTTGTCCGCTATCTGGTACAGTTTTTTGCTGACACCTGTGAAAATGACATTTTGAAAAAAGTTCTCTACGATGTGTTGGATACGCCGGTCAGTCCGGAACTGCTTCCTCCAAAAGAGGGCGAAATCGCACAGAAAACAGAGGATCTTGTGGGACCTTATGAACTTCACGACTTTTTCTTGTATTATACATTAAGGTTAGGCTACGGACCGGAAAAAATCTTCCGTCTAGCCTGCGTGACGTTTGAAGGAGCATATGACAAAAAAACGATTGCCAAATGGCTAAATACCTTCTTTCGCCGTTTCTTTGCACAGCAGTTCAAACGGTCGTGTCTGCCGGATGGACCAAAAGTTGGTACGGTATCGGTATCGCCGCGCGGTGATCTGCGTATGCCAAGCGATGCCAGCAGGGCACTGTGGCAGACGGAGTTAGACCGGATTTGTGACCGCCTTGTTTAAGGCGGTGCGGATGCCTTCAATCAAGAGTGATTCGGTGTATTTACTTTTGTCTGAGAGAGGAATATCCTCCAGCTTAGTACCGGCAATCAACTCTTTTTCGATGGATTCCAGTGACGGTTTTACAAGTGGGTACATGGTCGTCACGGATTCTTCCAAGTTGACTAAAGCAACACTTTTTACCAGGTCGGCATCTACGGCAACTTCGAGGTTTAATGTGGTATCTCCAAGTTTAATCTGTGAAGTATAAACACCGGGCGTATAAATCTGCTTTGTGGAACCGGTCTTTTCTTTGTTTGATTTGTCCGGAAGAAACATAATAATAAGCAAAACGATGAGAAGTATACCAAGGCCGGCAAAAATTGCCGTATAAATTAATTCTTTCATTTGAATGACTACAATTTTAGTTTTTGCCATGGAAAAACCTCCTTATGGATTTTGTGCTTGCGTGTGCTTACTGTTAATATATGAGCGGCATGCTGCCGCTATGCATTCTATTTTTGAGAGGAGGAGTTTGTTTGTCATTGCACTTTATTTTAGGCGGGAGCGGCAGTGGAAAAAGCACCTGGCTGTTCAAAAAAATTCAAAAAGACGCGTCAAAAAATCCGGGTATCAATTATCTTGTCTTAGTACCGGACCAGTTTACATTAGAAACCCAGAAAACATTAGTTTCCCTCAATGGAAATAAGGGGATTTTAAATATTGATGTGCTCAGTTTCCACCGTTTGGCATACCGTGCCTTTGAAGAGGTTCCGGCGCTGCGTCGAACGGTTTTGGAAGATATGGGGAAAATCATGATTTTGTATCAGGTATTTTCCAAAAAGAAAAAAGAAATGCTGTATTTTAAACGTGGGTTAAATGCAGCGGGATTTTTGGATGAATGTAAATCCCTTTTGTGTGAACTGGCGCAGTATGATGTTTCGGAAGAAGCATTGGAAGAACTTACGGAGAAAGTCGGAGAGGACTCACTGCTTGGCTTGAAACTGCATGATATCCGTCTGGTGTATCAGGCGTTTACAGAGCGGATGGGCGATACGTATATGATGGCAGAGGAACTGGTGCCACAGCTTACACGGGTAGTTTCCTCACTTGAGATGATGAAACACTGTGTGGTTTGTTTAGATGGTTTTACTGGTTTTACACCGACACAGTATGAACTTTTGCGCGAAATTTTAGGGGTATGTGAGGATATGTACATAACGGTAACAACGGACCGCACCGGACACAGAGACCGTGTGTTTTCCATGAGTGCCGATACGATACGCCGTCTGACACAGATGGCAGGAGAACGAGGTGTTCTTGTAGAGGAGCCGGTTATCGCAGGGGCAGGCAGAGAAAAAATTCCTTACCGGGTAGCGAAAAATGAGGAACTTGCCTTTATGGAGGAGCGGTTGTTTACTCATGGGTTTAAACCGTGGGAAAAAGTGCCGGAGTCCATTCACATTACGATGTGCCACAGGGAGCGGGATGAGGTTTCCTATGTGGCGAGACGGATTTACTGGCTGATGAAAGAAGAGGGGTATGAGCCGGAAGACATTGCGGTTGTGACGGCAGATGAAGCGGCTTATGAGCCGCTTTTAGTGCAGGAGTTTGAAAAACTTGGCATCCGATACTTTTTGGACAGTACGAAAAGCATTGGGGCAAATGCGATGGCTGAATACCTCTTAGCCTTTATCCATATGGTGCAGCAGAGACTTGATTATGAGAGCACGTTCCGTTTTTTACGCTGTGCCCTGTCACCGCTTACAAGGGAGCAGACAGACTGCCTGGAAAACTATGTGATAGCCAGGGGGTGCCGGGGGATGGCAGCCTATCAGAGTGAATGGGAGTATGCTGTTTCCGGACTGGATTTACTGGAAGTCAATGAATATCGGAGAATTTTTGTGAATTCCATTGCGGAGACGCTGCAGGCATTAAAAGGCGGTAAAAAGAGTGTTCGTGAATTTACGGAAATTTTTTATGGATTCGCTGAGAAAAACGGGATTTATGAGCGTCTTCTTGCCATGAGCGAAAATTTTGAAAACGATGGAAAGCTTATTTTAGCGAGAGAATATAAGAGCATTTACCGTTTGATGATTCATCTGTGGGATGAGTTTGTGGAACTTCTCGGAGATGAAATTGTCACATTTAAAGAGTATACACAAATGTTAGAGGCCGGAATTTCAGAAGGAATTGTCGGGTTTATTCCGCCAACGGCTAAGCAGGTTATGATTGGCGATGTGACAAGAAGCCGTTTGAAAAATATTAAGGTTCTTTTTTTCCTTGGTGTCAATGATAACTGTATTCCGAAGGCGAAAGGGGCACCGGGGCTTTTGACTGAGCGTGAGAGGGAGCGCATGGAAAAAGAGGGCGTAACATTAGCACCGGATGCGGAAAAAGAATCGTATAATGAGCAGTTTTATTTGTATTTAGCACTTACGAAAGCGTCTGAGCAAGTGATTCTTACCTATTCGGTTATGACGTCAAAGGGAGAGAGCAAAAGACCTTCCTATCTGATTAACCGTGTCAAACAGGTATTTCCAAAGCTTGTTGCAGAAAAAGAGGAAAGTGATACTTCTTATGAAAAAATTATGGGAAGTGACAAAGGGAAAAGTTATTTGATTTCGCATCTGGCGGACGGCACTTATGCAAAGGACGTTATCTGGTGGGAAATTGCATCCCATTATGAAAAGAAAACGCCCGGTATTTTAAAAGATTTGCTGCGGATTCGGGAAAAACGCGCAGGAAATAATTCACTCAAAAAAGAAGCGGCAAAGCGGTTGTTTGGTGGCATTTTGTATGGAAGCGTGACAAGATTTGAGCAGTATGTGCAGTGTCCGTTTGCGTTCTTTGCGCACTATGGACTTTTACTGAACGAACGGCAGCAGTACGAAATCAGCAGTCTTGACCATGGAAATTTATTCCATCAGGCGATGGAACATTTGTCACATGAACTGGAACAAAGGAACAAAAACTGGCAGGATTTAAGCGAAGAAGAGGCGGTTTTACTGGCGGCTGAGTGTGTCGATGCCGTGGCAGAGCGCTACCAGGGCAGAAAATATTTTCAATCGAACCGAGTGTCCTTTATGTTAAAGCGGTTGAAAAATGAGGTGGTTCATTCGGTCTGGGCGATGTGGCACCAGATGCAGGAGGGCGACTTTGTGCAGACCTACACGGAAAAAGGATTCCGGGGCAATGACAAAGAGTGGGAATCGATGTGTATTCCGTTTGATGAAGATGCAAAAATCTGTCTTAATGGTGTGATTGACCGCGTGGATTTATGTTCTCTTCCGGGAGAGGAATTGATTAAGATTATTGACTATAAGAGTAGTGACTCGCAGGATTTGTCGTTAGCAAAGGTATACTATGGATTGCAGATGCAGCTTTTGACCTATCTGGAGGCGGCAAAAGAAATGGTTGAAAAGGAGCATAAGGGCAAAGAGGCAGTTCCGGCGGCGATGCTTTACTATGCTATTAAAGAGAAAAATTTGGATTGGAAGCCGGAGAGCGAAGAAGAATACGAAAAACGTGTTCTCGATAGCATGAAGTGCAAAGGGTATGTGAATGAGGAGCCGGAAATTATCGGGCATCTTGACAAGTCGATAGTAAATGGCGGTGAGCTCATACCCGGACAAAAATCCGTTGTGGTTCCGGTGGCTGTTGACAAAAAAGGACTTTTGAAAAAAAATTCCGAAACACTTTCCACAAAGGACTTTGAAACATTGATTGCTCACACAAAGGAAAAAATGAAAGAATGTGGAAAAGCTATTTTAGACGGTAAAATCGAAGCTATACCATATGTGTATGAAGATAACGATGGATGCACCTATTGCCCGTATGGAAGTGTGTGTGGGCATGAGTCGAAAAAAGATGGTGTGCGTGAAATGAAAAAAATGAGTGATGACGAAGTATGGGAGGCATTATATGGGGACGATTAATTGGACAAAAGACCAGCAACAGATTATTGATATGAGAGGCTGTAATATTCTTGTTTCAGCGGCTGCCGGTTCCGGTAAGACAGCCGTGTTAGTGGAGCGCATTTTTAAGCGGATTACGGACAAAAGGGATCCGGTAAATGTGGATCAGTTTGTTGTCGTGACATTCACGAAACTTGCAGCAGCCCAGATGAAAGACCGCCTGAGGGAACGTATTGAACAAGCACTGGCAGAGGACCCATCGAATGAACATCTGCTGCGGCAGGAGGGGCGTCTTTCGCTTGCACATATTTCTACTGTACATAGTTTTTGCAGTGAAATTGTAAAACGGTATTTTCACCGGATTGGTCTTGACCCGGCTTTCCGTATGGGAACCGAGGCAGAGACAAGACTTCTTATGCAGGATGTTTTGGATGAATTGTTAGAGGAGGAGTATGGAAAGGGTGAAGAAGATTTTCTGGAACTGGCGGGGATGAGTGAGTTTAACCGCCGTGATGATGAACTGGGAAATCTGATTGGAAGAATTTATAATCAAATGATGGGGCAGCCGTTTCCGCTGGATTATTTGGATGAGATGGAGGCATTTTATGACGCCCGAACGGTGGACGAATGGGAAAACTCAGAATTTATGAAAAACTTACTGGCTTCCACGAAAACATTTCTTCAGGGAATACTTAAGGAATACAAGGCACTGAAAGATATTTGCCATGGACCAAACCAACCGCTGTTTTATGAGCCTTATCTGGATGAGATGCTGGCATTTTTGTCGGATTTGCCGGAGAACTCAGGATATGAAAAGTATCGTGCTTATTTTGGCAGACTTCCCAAACTTACAATTCGTGCACCAAGAGGCCTGACGGAAGAGGAAAAGGCAAATAAAGAAGCCGTTCGTTTAAGTTGCAAGGATGCTGAAAAACGTATGGTGGAATGGAAAGAGCAGTATTTTGATAAAGAGGCAGATGAGCATCTTAATGACTTAGAGGATTCAAGCCGGAAGATGAAGGCGTTATTCCGCCTGACTAGAAGGCTTCATGAATTGTTTGTGTCAGAAAAAAGGGAGCGGGGGATTCTCGACTTTAATGACTTAGAGCAGCTGACGATTTCGATTCTTTTACAAAAGGATGAGGAAAGCGGCGCATATATCCGCACGGACGCGGCGAAGGAGCTGGCGAATGAATTTGTTGAAATCATGATTGATGAGTATCAGGATAGTAACTATGTTCAGGATACGATTCTTCATGCGGTTTCGAGAGATGGGCTTGCCGGGGAAATGCCGAATATTTTTATGGTAGGTGATGCCAAACAGAGCATTTACCGATTCCGTGGTGCACGTCCTGAATTGTTTGCCGAAAAACTTTTGTCCTACAATAAAAAAGAGGGAACGTTATACCGCAGAATTGATTTACAGAAGAACTTTCGAAGCAGAGAAATTGTGTTAGAGAGTACGAATGAAGTATTTTCACGTATGATGCATACAGATATCGGCGGCGTGGAATACGACGACGAAGCCAAATTGCATTTAGGAAGTGATTTTGAAAATACAGACAAAAAAATTGCGAAAAATGTGGACGTCTATGCAATTTTGGGAAAGCAGAATGTGGAGGCGGAGGGCACGCTTGCAGCACTGAAAATTCAGGAAATGGTATCGGGGGAAACTCCGCTTTATGTGAAGGACAAAGAAGGGTATCGAAAGGCTGAGTATGGGGATGTTGTCATCATAGTCCAGACAAATTCACAGGGACAGGCGTATTTCGATGCACTGAAGGATTATGAAATTCCGGCAGTGATGGAGAAAAAGAGAGGATTTTTTGATACGAGAGAAATCGGTCTTATGGTTTCCATGCTTCAGGTGATTGACAATCCGCATCAGGATATTCCTTTGGCGGCAGTGTTACTTGGACCAATGTTTTCCCTGACTGAAGATGAACTTGCTGTTATCCGCATGGAAAATCGCACGGCAGATTTGTATGATGCCATTTTAACCTATGACAAGAGTGATGTTTTGTATGAGAAATTGCAGCACTTTCTCGAGACACTTTCATATTTTAGGAAGAAGGCGTCTTATGCGGCCGTTGGAGAAATTGTGCAGGATATTTATGACCATACAGGAATTTACGAGGCGGTCCGCCTAATGCCAAATGGTGTGCAGCGAAATGCGAATATGGACAGTTTGATGGCGATTGCCTGGGAATTTGATGGGACGACCTATCACGGATTGTATTCGTTTGTTCGTTATCTGGAAAAAATTTCACAGCAGACCGAGGAGATGGGCGAAGTAAATCTCTCAGGAGAAGAAGAAAATGTTGTGCGGATTATGACAATTCATAAAAGTAAGGGACTTGAATTTCCAATCTGCATAATCGGCGGCATGGGGCACGCAATTCATGTTTCGGATAAAAGCATCCTTACGATTCATCCGGATATTGCGATGGTAATGCCGGTTGTGGATAATGAAAAAAGGACAAAGAAGAAAACGATTTATACCCATTATCTCAAATACGTAAACGCCCAGGATGAACTTGGCGAAGCGATGCGTAAACTTTATGTTGCGATGACGCGTGCAAAGGAAAAATTGATTTTATTGGGATGTGCAAAGAATACGGATTCAGCGGCGGTAACCGGGGAAAACAGGCAGAAAATAAAGACCTTTTTCAATATGGTCTTGCCGGCGGTACATATCCGGACGGATTTATTTCATCTAGTAGAAGTCGAGACGGATGATTTGATTTTACAGGTGGAACATGGTATGGTACAAGAGACGGTAAAGGAGCAGGCTCTTTATAATTTTGACACAACCATCTGCTATGATAAACCTTTACAGGAGATGTATGAATGGATGGATGCGGCGGATGAGCCGGAGCCGGAACCACTGCCGGTAAAAGTGTCGGTATCCGATTTGAAAATTCAGTCGATGGAAGAACTGGACATGGAAGACTTTACCATTCTCACACATGAGGAGAAGGAGGAAGAAAAGCCGGTTCCTGCGTTTATGCAGACAGAGACAAAAGAAAAATCGGCAAACCGAGGTGCTTTATACGGAACAATCTGGCATCAGGTGATGGCGGTAATTGATTTTGTAAATACGGAAGATGAGGAACAGATTCGTAAAGAAGTAAAACGGTTAGTTGAGACCGGCAGACTTTGCGAAAGTGATACCGAGGTGTTAAATTATAGACGGCTGTCAGCTTTTTTTGACTCGACGTTAGGAAGAAAAATGCGACAAGCACAGAAGGAAGGACGTCTTTACAGAGAGCAGCCGTTTGTTATGGGGTATCCGGCACGTGATTTGTTTGATGAACGCGGGGAAGATGAGACAGTTTTGGTTCAGGGAATCATTGATGGATATTATGAGACCGATGACGGAATTGTGCTCATGGATTACAAAACCGATTCGCTTAAGCCCGGGGATGAAAAAGTGCTTATATCGCGTTATCGGAGACAGATGGAGTTATACCGGGATGCACTGGAAAAAATGACAGGAAAAAAGGTGGTAAAATGCCTGTTGTATTCTTTCTCACTGAGTGAGACAATTGAATGTTAGGAGGATATTGAGATGATGTATGAAGGATTTGCCAATGTATATGACCATATGATGAATCATATTCCCTATGAGACATGGTTTGAAAATCTTTTGCAGTATTTGCATGAGAAGGGCGTTTTGAACGGAAGAATCTGTGAACTGGGATGCGGTACCGGCGTAATGACGGAGAAATTTGCGGCTGCCGGATATGACATGATTGGTCTGGATAAATCGGTGGATATGCTTGCGATTGCGAAGCAGAAGCAGGAAGAGAGCGGTTCCGATATTTTGTATCTGCATCAGAACATGGAAGAAATGGAATTGGACGGCCCGGTAGATGCGATGCTCAGTGTGTGCGATTCCGTGAATTATCTGCTTCATGAGGAGGAAATGAATAAACTTTTTAGCCGGGTGAAAACGTATGTTAAACCGGGCGGTTATTTCATTTTCGATTTGAAGACGGCGTACTGTTACCGAAACATCATCGGCAACCAGACATGGGTTGAGCAGGATGAGGAAGTCAGTTATATCTGGGAAAACTATTTTTATGAAGATCAGGATATTAACGAATATATGCTCACAATTTTTAGAAAACAAGCAGATTCCGAACTGTATGAGCGCACGGAGGAAGCGCATTACCAGCGTGCCTATGATATGGACACATTAAAACGACTGATTGAGAAAAATGGGCTTGCGTTAGTTTCTTTTCTGGATGAAGATATGAAACAGATGCCAAATGAAACCAGCGAGCGCATTTATGTAATTGTACAAGCATGAGAAGGAGAGATTCGATGAACCGGAAAGTCTTTTACACCATTTTAGGAATGACAATTTTATGTGGACTGGTGTTTTTTCACAGCGGTAATTCACTGGCGGCAAACCAGACGGGAATTGTGACGGCATCGTCATTGAATGTACGCACGGGGGCAGGTACTTCCTATGATATTTTACAGTATAACAATGCCAATGTTTTGTTGGCGAAAGAAGATAAAGTGACTATTTTGGAGAAATTGTCAGGCTGGTATCAGGTTAGTTTTGTAAAGGATAACACGACTTTGACAGGCTTTGTCAGTTCCAATTATATTGCGATTGAACAGGCGTCGACTGCGGTACCTGCACCGACAGTAACACCGGCATCTACATCAGAACCAACGATTACCTATCGCTATGAGACATCCTACCAGCCGGTTTCAGTGGGTGCAAAGGTGCTGAAAAAATCCAAGCTTTACAAAGCAAATGGAAAGAGTGTTTATAAGGTTGGCAGGAAAAAAATGTCGCTTGCAAAGGGAAAGAAAATAAAAGTAATTGGTGAAAAGACGCTGAAAGGGAAAAAATGGTTCCATGTTTCTTTTACATATAAAAAGAAAAAAAGAAAGGCATATCTGCAGAATAAATATGTGAAACTGACAGCGGGAAAAGGTATATATGCACAGATTTTCAATGTGAAAAAGGCGGCGAATATCCGTAAAAAGAAAGGAACCGGTTCAGCATATAAAAAGGTAGGCGGGAAAAAAGTATCCATTGCCAAGAAAGCGGCAGTTACGATTGTAAGTGATGTGGCAGTAAAGAGTACCAGATGGTATAAACTGCGTTTTAACTACAAGGGAAAGACCTATACCGGATATTCCAATGCGAAATATGTAAAACTTGCAAAGAAACCGGTGACGAAAAAAGTTGCGGTAGTTGCCATGAGCGATGCGCAGTTTGAGCAGGCAATGAAAAACGAGGGATTTCCGGAATCGTATAAACAGAGTTTACGTGCACTTCATTCGGCATATCCGTATTGGCAGTTTAAAGCCTATAAAACCGGTCTTGACTGGAATACGGCTGTAACGGAGGAATCGAAAACGGGTGTGAACTTGATTTCCAATGCGAGAGCAAAGGCATGGAAGTCAACCGAAAAAGATGCATACGATGCATCTACCGGCAAGTGGAAGGTATTTGACGGAAGCACATGGGTTGCTGCATCGAAAGCTGCGGTGGCATATTTTATGGATCCCAGAAACTATTTAAATGATCGAAGTATTTACATGTTTGAGTTACTGGAATATCAGTCGCAGTACCAGACAAAATCCGGTGTCAATACAATTTTGTCCAACACACCATTTTACAACAAGAAGTTTTCCTATACGGATGTCAACACCGGTGCGGCGAAAACGATGTATTATGTGACTGCATTCATGGAGGCAGCGAAGATTAGCAAGGCAAGTCCTTATCATCTGGCTAGCCGTGTCAAACAGGAAGTCGTGACAAGTGCGACAACAACGAGTACGGCAGTTACCGGTACGGTATCTTCCTATCCGGGAATTTATAATTTTTATAATATTGGTGCGACTAGCAGCAGTACACCGGTGTTAAACGGACTGAAGTGGGCGAGTGATAAAAAGGCGGGTACCTATTTAAGACCTTGGACCGACCCATACCGTTCGATTGTCGGCGGCGCGCAGTACATAAGTTCCGGCTATATTGCCAAGGGGCAAAATACGTGTTATCTTGAAAAATTTAACGTGACAAGTTATAAACGCTATTCCCATCAGTACATGACAAATGTGGAAGCGGCGTATGAAGAATCGATTAAGACGAAAAAGGCATATGCCGGTATGATGGACAAATCTCCATTGGTATTTTCAATTCCGGTTTATGAAAATATGCCGGCGGCAAACAGCCCAATGCCCAAATAAAAAGGACAAGAAAGGGAAGGGACGATACGATGAAAAAAAGAATGACAGCAGGAATTATTTTGATACTTATGATGGCATTTTGTCTGCCGGTTACGGCAAAGGCGGCGAGCGGTTCGCTGCAGTTATCGGCACTGTCAGAGACGGTAAGCAAGGGAAGTCAGGTGACGGTAGTATGTCAGGTGGCGTCTGCCGAGTCCTTTGCGGATGTTTCGTTCCGTCTTTCCTATGATGATTCGATTTTAACTTTTCTTTCCGGTGGCAAAAAGGTAAGCGGTGGAAATGGCATGCTGGAAATTGCCTCCACGGGAAATACGGCTGAAGTGCCGAAAAAGACCTTTTCCCTGCAATTCAAGGCAAAGAAAAAAGGAACCACGATAATCCGGGCAGACGGAGATATATCGGTGACAAATGCAAGCGGCGAAAAATTTTCCATGTGGAGTAACCAGGTGGCGGTTTCGGTTGTGAAAAAGAAGAAAAAGACGGGAAATACTGAGGTACAAACTACACCGAAGGCAACAAATGTTCCGGTAGTGACGGCACCGCCGGTAAAATCCAAAGAAAATCGTCTGAAAACGCTGAAACTTGACGCTGTTTCGATGACGCCGGAGTTTTCGCCGGAAGTTACGGTTTATGAGGCGACAGTAGATGCTAATTCGGATTCTTTGTATTATTCGTATGCGCTTCAGGATGAGAAAGCGAGAGTTTCGGTGCGTGGCGGCGAGAATCTTTCTGAGGGAAATAATGATGTATCGTTTGTTGTGACGGCGGAAGATGGCAGTGTGAGAGAATATAAAGTGATGGTTACGAAAGAAACAAAGGAAGAGACCGAGAGCCGGGAAGATGAGGCAGATACAACGCAGTCCGTTGGATTTGTGGTCGAGCAGAAAGGGGATAAAAAGATTATCAAAAATTCTTATGAATTTGAGGTTGCAAATCCCGATGATTTAGAGCGGGTGCCGGAAGGATATATTCAATCGTCCGTTGTGCTTTCCGGTGTTACGGTGCCGGCTTTTACGATGGAACATGATTTGGATAACAATTATCTGCTTTTGTATCTGAAACCAAAAACTGGGGATGCGGCACTTTACCAGTATGACCGCACGGAGCAGACGATTCAGAAATATACCGGAACGATGGTAGAACGTGTGAATAAGGGCGAAACGGCAGATGACAGTGGTTCATTTCCGATTTCCACGACAGTCCTTATGGCAGTGATTATTGTTTTGATTGTTACGGTATTGAGCCTTTTGATTGTCATGCTTAAGATGGCGATGAAGCGCCGGGATAAAAAAGGGAAGGAACTTGATTTTTAAGAGGCTATCTGTTATACTGCGGATAGAACAAAGGAGGAAATAAAAAATGTATATATCCATTGATTTTAACAGTGATGAAGCATTGTATCTCCAGCTTAGAAATCAGATTGTTTATGCGATTGTTAGGGCAGAGTTAAGAGAAGGGGAAAATCTTCCCTCCGTCCGTGATATGGCAGAGACGGTTGGGATTAATATGCACACGGTAAATAAGGCATATGTGATGCTCAGACAAGAAGGATATCTGCAGCTTGACAGGCGTCACGGTGCAATTGTGGCGGTTGATGTGGATGAAATTAAAGCGCGCATGGAACTGGCGCAGACAATGGATTTGATTTTAGCACAAGCGATTTGTAAAAATGTATCGCGTGAAGATGTACACAAGTTAGTGGACGAAATTTATAACCAATATGAAGGATATCGAAATGGAGAATCATTATGAGTAGACAGTTTACTACGGAAGCAGAAAAAGCATTGAATAAAGCTGCTAAATTTGCCATTCGTATGGGACAGAGGATTGTTGGAAGCGAACACCTTTTGTTTGGGCTTAGTGCGGCACCCGGTGTGGCAGCAAAAGTTTTAAAAGAAAATGGCATGGATAAAGAGCGGTTAGACATAGAAGTTCGTGAATACTGCGGTATGTCGGATGTTGTCGAAATGGAGCCTTTGCGGGGTGAGACTTCGCCGAAACTGGAGGCACTTTTACTGGCGGCGGCAGAGGAAGCCGGGAAAATGCAGTTAAAAGAGACCGGAACCGAGCATATGCTTTTGGCAATTTTAAAAGATACGTCATGTGTGGCGTATAAGATTTTGCTGGCGTCAGGTGCGCCGATTCAGAAGCTTTATACAGACATTATTCTCACGACCGGCGGTGATATGGTACAGGCAAAAAATGAACTGATTGCCAGCCGTTCCCGCAACAAGAAAAATTCGGGTACTCCGACATTAGACCAGTATGCCAGAGATTTGACGCAGTATGCAAAGGACGGAAAACTGGATCCGGTATTAAATCGTGACGATGAGATTGAGAGTGTGATTGGAATTCTCAGCCGGCGCATGAAAAATAATCCGTGTTTGATTGGTGAGCCGGGTGTTGGTAAGACGGCAATTGTGGAAGGACTGGCATCCCGTATTGTGGATGGTGCGGTGCCGGATACATTGGAACAAAAAAGAATTCTTACATTGGATTTGTCCGGCATGGTTGCCGGTTCGAAATACCGTGGCGAATTTGAGGAGCGGATTAAACGTGCCCTTCGCGAGACGAAAGCGGCAGGAAATATTTTACTTTTTATCGACGAACTGCATACCGTTATTGGTGCCGGCGGCGCAGAAGGAGCAATTGACGCATCAAATATTCTGAAACCGGCGATGGCGCGTGGTGAGATTCAGGTGATAGGTGCGACAACGAGAGAAGAGTACCGTAAGCATATTGAAAAAGATGCTGCCTTAGAACGCCGTTTCCAGCCGGTTGTCATTGAAGAACCATCTGCTGTTCAGACGATTAGCATGTTAAAGGGGCTTAGAAGCCGCTATGAGGAATTTCACAAAGTGGAAATTACAGATGCAGCCATTGAGGCAGCGGTCCAGTTGTCGGAGCGCTATCTGAATGACCGTTATCTGCCGGATAAGGCGATTGATTTGATTGATGAGGCATCTGCAAAATTCCATTTGCAGACTGTTTATGCACAGTCTGACCGCACACAGGAATATGAAAAAGAGCGGGAAGATTTGTATGAGCAGAAAGAGCAGGCCTTGATTGCCGGTGACTTAGAGCGCGTGAGAGAGCTGCTTGCTGCGGAAAAGAAGTTAGAAAAGAAAATAGAAAAAGAAGAAGAATTAAAACAGGAACAGCGACAGAAAAAAGATAAAATTCTGCCATCTCACATTGCCCAGGTGGTTGCCAAGTGGACACACATTCCGGTAGAGCAGATGGAGGAAGCGGAAAAAGAGAGACTCAAAAAACTGGATGCCATTTTGCATGAGCGTGTCGTTGGACAAAATGATGCTGTTAAGGCTGTGGCTCGTGCAATTCGCAGGGGGCGCGTGGGCTTAAAAGACCCGAAACGTCCGATTGGTTCATTTTTATTCTTAGGACCTACAGGTGTCGGAAAAACAGAACTTAGCAAGGCTTTGGCAGAAGCTGTGTTTGGTTCAGAAAAAGATATGATTCGCGTTGACATGTCGGAGTACATGGAGAAACAGAGCGTGTCGAAAATGATTGGTTCACCTCCGGGATATGTTGGTTATGAAGAGGGCGGACAGCTCAGCGAAAAGGTTCGCAGAAAGCCGTATTCGGTTCTTTTGTTTGACGAAATTGAAAAGGCACATCCGGATGTCTTTAATATGCTTTTGCAGGTGTTAGAGGATGGTCACATTACGGACGCCCACGGCAAAAAGGTGGATTTTAAAAATACGATTATCATTATGACATCAAATGCCGGCGCAAACCGGATTATTTCTCCAAAAACACTTGGCTTTGGACAGGTGAAGACGAGCGAGGAGGAATACAAGAAGATGAAGGAAGGCGTGATGGAAGAAGTGAAACATATCTTCAAGCCGGAGTTCATTAACCGTGTGGATGAAATGATTGTTTTCCATGCCCTTAATAAGGAAAATATAAAAGATATTACAAAGATTATGTTAAAGCAGTTTGCAAAACGAGTGAAAAACCAGATGGATATGGAACTTTGCATAGCAGACGATGTGGTTGATTTTATTTCCGATAAAGGCTTTGATAAAGATTACGGCGCAAGACCAATCCGCCGTGCTTTGCAGACCGAACTTGAGGACGTTTTGGCAGAGGCTGTGCTTATGGAAGATATTTCTATCGGAGATACGGTGGATGTTTCGCTTTCTTGTGAAGGAACGAAGAAGAAAATTGTAGTAAAAAAGAAGACTTTTGCGGATGAGAAAAAGTGAAGAAAAAATCACAAAAAAGTAATGGCAAAATAAGTCGAAATATTGTATACTTGAAGTATAAAAAAGATGCTGCAATGAAAAGGCGTCAACGAGTGAACGAAGGAGGAATCACAAGATGGGCGTAGTAGAAGAATTGATTCGCAAAGATGCGGATGGGACGTTAAGCTTTGGCAATTATTTGCTGGATACGAAGACGAAAAAATCGGATTTTGCATTCGAGGGTGCAACCTACAAAATCAAGACCTTTAAGGAAATTACCAAATTGGAGAAGAATGGTACGTTAGTGTATGAATCGGTACCGGGTTCTACTGTAACAAAGTTTAAGGGTAATCCGGATGTGGTTGAGTTTGAAGTGGAAGCACCAAGCGATATCAGTTTCACGCTTGAGATGGAACCATCGACCGAGTATAAATTGGTTGTTGATGGTGTGTCGGCTGGAAGAATCCCGACGAATGTCGGAGGTAAACTCAATGCGAGTTTATCTTTGAACGAAGGCGCGAAATCCAGTGTTAAGATTGTAAAGTGCTGATAAGTATGGATACCTCGGAAAAGGAAATGAAGTGATTTTTGGGCACCGGCAAGAATTTGCCGGTGCTTCTGCACATTATATCGTGGGAAAGGTGACTATGGCGAAAGAAAAGACAGTATTTTTTTGTAAGGAATGTGGTTGTGAGTCCTCAAAGTGGGTTGGGCAGTGCCCGGCATGCCATGAGTGGAATACGATGGTGGAAGCACCTGCTAATGGCAAGCGGGGAAGAACTTCTTTAAGTGGCGGACACCGCTCTGTGCCGATGGCAGCAAAGCCTGCTAAAATGAATGAGATTGAGACGCAGAAAGAGTGCAGACGACCGACCGGTATGAAAGAATTGGACCGGGTTTTAGGCGGTGGTATTGTGCCCGGCTCTTTGATTTTGGTAGGTGGTGATCCGGGAATCGGAAAATCCACTCTGCTTTTGCAGATGTGCCGTCTGGTGTCTGCTGAAGGTACGAAAGTGCTTTATGTCTCCGGTGAGGAATCGGCAAAACAGATTAAACTCCGCGCCGAGCGGATTGGCAAATTTACGGATGATTTGTATTTGTTTTCAGAGACATGTATCGGTACCATTTTACAGGCGGTGGATGAGGTGAAGCCGGAGGTGTTGATTGTAGATTCGATTCAAACCGTTTTTGAGGAAAGTGTGGATGCGGCACCCGGCAGTGTAAGCCAGGTGCGCGAAATTACTTCGATACTTTTGCAGCTGGCAAAAAGTCAAAATATTACGATTTTTATTGTCGGTCATGTGACGAAAGAAGGAAATGTGGCTGGTCCGAGAATGTTAGAGCATATGGTGGATACGGTGCTTTATTTCGAGGGTGATAAAACGGCGATGTACCGGATGCTCCGGGGTGTCAAAAACCGTTTTGGTTCGACAAACGAAGTCGGTGTTTTTGAAATGCAGAATCAGGGCTTAGTGGAGGTGCCAAATCCTTCGGAATATCTGATGCAGGGACGTCTCCCAAATGAAGCCGGTTCTGTGGTTGCCTGTACGATGGAAGGCAGCCGGCCATTTCTTTTGGAGGTTCAGGCTCTCGTCTGCCAGACCAGTTTCCCGATGCCAAGGCGTACGGCGGTAGGGACAGATTATAACCGTGTGAATCTTTTGATGGCGGTACTGGAAAAGCGAATGGGCGTGCGGATGGCAGACTGCGATGCCTATGTAAATGTAGCCGGCGGCATGAGAGTTGTTGAACCGGCGTTAGACCTTGCACTTGTGGCGGCACTTTTGTCGAGTTATCATAACCGGAGTCTCCAAGACGGCATGCTTTTGTTTGGTGAGGTCGGACTGGTTGGTGAGGTGCGTGCGGTATCACAGGCGGAGCGTCGTGTAACAGAGGCAATCAAAACGGGCTACACGGTGTGTGTGCTGCCGGAGAGTAACCGTGCCTCTATTGAAAAAGCGGGTAATCTTGATACCCAAAAAATTAAACTTATTGGCGTTAGGCACGTGAGAGAACTGTTAGACTGCGTAGGTTTATAGAATTGTGTGTGCAGCTTGTGTAAAATATGATTGGATAAAGGAAGGATAAAAGAAATGAAACAACTTAAAGAATTATGGACACTTGTAAACAACTGGCTTGGCAATGGAAAAAAATGCATCATTGGTTTGGTGTTTTTCCTCGTTGGTTTTGTCATGAACTGGTTTTCTCATCCGGTAGAGGGACTTTCTCAGATTCCGTTTACCTTGATGACCGCCGGAGGTTTGTGCCTTGTCAATGCGCTGTTTTCGAAGTGGATAGATAAAAATATCAATTTGTTGTTCTTTGTCCTTGCTTTTATTTGCGTAATGGACCTTGGAATTGTTCTTCTCGATGGTGATTTCTCACAGTTTACCACGATGGTTACTGTCACCTGTGCCTGCACAGGTTTTTCGTGGGCATTAAACTTTGCCCTTTTGCAGTCGGTAGAAGTAGACGGTGCTGCCAAGAAGATTGTAATGTCGTTTTTGGCAACGGTTTGCAGTGCCGTGATTATGGCAGCAGTGTTTGTTGGTTCGATTTGGCTGGCATCGTAAAATCTGTGGATTCTTTCAGTGAGACAACGTTATTTGTCTTAAAAGTCAAAAAGAGTTGCATATTTAAGAGAAAATTTTTCTAAGGACGTCCTGAAATGCAACGCTATGCACGAAATCAGTCAAAAAGAGTTGTAGAAAATAAAATAGTAATGGAAACAAACGCAAATAAAACAACGCTTTTCCTTCAATTGATGAGAAAGCGTTGTTTTTTTGTCGGTTCTAAACTTGTTGGCTCCTCCCGCTTCGCGGGCCCCTCCTCATAATATTAGTCAATATCATCGAAGAAGATAGGGAGTCTTTTTTTGAATAAGTCGAGGGCAATATTTGCTACTTCGCGCATCTGTGGATGTGCATGGGAGTCACAACGCAGACGGAAGAAGTTACGCCAGGAGCGAAGATTCATTGTCACGACGATTTCTGTCTTTAAACTGTTTGGAAGTACCGAACGGGCTTCCTGTGGTGTGGCACCCAGTTCAATCAGCTCAAAGTAAGATTTCTCTGCATTTTCCATGGCGCGCATCCATGCTTCGTATTTCTGTAAATCAGTTTCGTTGTTTAAATCATAAGAAAATCCACCGGCGATATCGATAACAGTAATTTCGTTGCCGAATTTGTCACCGGAGTAGTTACAGTAACGTGTACTTTCCTGACTGTAGCTGGCAATGCGGTGGCGTACAATTTCATGGGTAATACCGCGGTCACAAATCATACGGACTGTAACAGCCTCATGTTCGATGACAGATTCATGTCCTCTTTTCAAAATATTGCGGATAAAACGTTCCGCGGACTCTTCCGTAATATTTCCCTCGCTCTTGTAGCATACACGTCCGATTTTCTCTATTTTACGAATCATTTCATCGTAATCTTTCATATCAATAATTTCTACACTGGGTTTTGTTACATTCATGATTCTTCTCCATTCTGTTCATCAATTTCTTAAGGCTAAGTATATAGTATGTGTCAGTTTTTTGCAAGCATAATACATTGACCGGGTTTTTAATTATAGATAAAATATTATCAGGTATTAAAATAAATTAA